>CEUM01137469.1_pt1 | contig 22028 bp, 22 predicted proteins | sample 356421 | NCBI WGS metagenome assembly CEUM01 (sample SAMEA2622716, study PRJEB7988) | marine metagenome | biome: marine biome (ENVO:00000447); feature: surface water layer (ENVO:00002042); material: "saline water (ENVO:00002010), including plankton (ENVO:xxxxxxxx)" | depth 5 m | reverse complement strand
GATGAGGTCGGCATCGCCGCCACCCGACTCAACGCCACCGTGCTCCAACAAGTCCTCATGGACGTCGGCCTGGACGTGGCTGCGGCGGTCCCCACGACCGTCGACGACGCGGCCGCCCTGCTCGATGCACACCACGTGGTCGTGATGGGCGGCACGGTGCCCGGCCACACAACGGACGCCGTGGCGGTCGAACTCGCCCGTGCCGCGGGCGCCTCGACGTGCATCATCGCCACCAACGTCGATCGCGTCTACGACGCAGACCCGCGTGAACACGAAGATGCGCACGCCTTCAGCGAGATGACGATTGACGAACTCGCGGCCATCACCGGCATCGACGAGGCCTTGGCACCAGGCGCCTCCTCGGTGGTGGACCCCATCGCCGTCGGCCACGCCAAGCGCGGAGCCATTGACTTGGTCGTCCTCGACGGCCGAGATTTGTCGCGCTTGGAAGCCGCCCTTGAGGGCAAAGCCTTCGACGGCACCCTTGTGCGCAGCAACAGGTGAACAGCATGGTCGACGCCAAGGCAGCCAAGTCCCGCGCCAAACCTGCGGCTCAATCCATGCCACGAGGCAGCAGCATCCCGCCGCACGCTCATTGCCGCATCTGCCAGTGTCCGGTCGACCTGAAGGCCGACCCGCGCGTATGCAAAAACCCTGAGTGCATCGCTGAGTTGGAGCGAAGGGAGACCTCCGAGCGCCGCATGCGCACGTGGATGCTCATCTTCTTCGGGCTCTTCGCCTTCACCTTCATCGGACCGATTCTGCTCCGGGCTGCAGGCTGAGGCTCAGGCCTTGTCGGAGCGGTGCCACCCTTCGGGGAGGGCCATGGGGTCGACCTCGTTCTTCTCCGCACACAAGCGAACAAGGTGCATCCGAAGGGCGTCCATGCCCACGTCTTCCAGCGCCGAGAGCGTGATGCGGCCTTCTTCATCATGCAAGAGCGGCAGATCCGGCAGACCTTCGCTGCCGGCCTCACGCCACGCCTGTTCGGCGGCCTTCACCTCGTCCCACGCCGCAGGCAGCGGCTTGAGCAGATCCGCCTTCGAGGTGATGACCTCCAGCGGCGTACCCGGAAGCAGGGTCTTGACTTCCTCAAGGAGATGGAGTTGCTCTTCAGGCGGCGTCCCGCACGCCCCGCTCGCATCGAACAGGAACAGAGCGACAGAGCCGACGTGCTCGAGGGCGGCGATGGCCTGCTGCTCGATGGCGTTGCGGTCCTCCATCGGCCGGTCGAGCAATCCCGGAGTGTCGAGCATTTGGTGCGCCAAGCGACGGTGCGTGAAGTGGCCCACGTGGAGCTGCTTGGTGGTGAAGGGGTAGTGGTTGACCTCCATCGTGCCCGTCGAGAGGGCGCCGATCAGCGCGGACTTTCCGACGTTCGGAGCACCGCAGACCACGATGATGGGTTGCATGGCGTCGAGATGAGGCAGCCGCTTCAGGGTCTCTCGCGCCTCGCCAAGCCAAGCGAGGCTCGGACCGACGCGACCCATCACCGAGGCGATGCGCCCGTAGGCTTCCTTTCGCGCATCGTGCATGAGCGGGATGCGCGCCGTGCGGGTCATTTTGCGAACGTTTTGTGTTGAGATACGACCGATTTGCCCCGCGCCCCATTGCAGCATGGACAAGTGGTGGCGGTACTGGTCGGTGCCCACACAGGCTTCGATCATCGCCACGTCAAAGGTCGGCGACTGGTCAAGGGAGGGCCAGAGACCCACGGTCTCAAGCAAGGTGGTGCACAACACGTCAGAGGCGGTTTGCACCATCCTGGAGAGTTGTTTCCTGGTGCGGAAGACGCGGTTCGAATCCTCGACCCGGTCCGCCGCCTTCTTGGCGCGCCCGAAGGCCTTGTCCAACATTTCGTCCTCGGTGAGGACCGTTGGAAGCCTCCGCCACTCAATGCGCATGGACAAGCCCCAACCCGTCGGCCGCCGCCCCCGATTTGAAACCACGCCCCATTGGAGGGTTCAAGAAGTCTGGACGCTGAGCCGGAGCCATGGCGAAGAAGAAGACCAGCATCAGCCTGCCCGATTGGGCCACACCCTTGTGGAAGGAACTCGGTTCGCCTGACCTTGATGCACACCTGAGCGTGGCCTCTGGTGACCTCTTCGACCGGCGTCACGGCCTGCGCCGTGACGACATCGTCGAGGTGCTCCTCGACGTGCGCGCCATCCCCGAGGGCGACGACCCGTGGGTGCGCGGCCGCATGATGTCCCGCACCCCGACGTCAATCGAAATCCTGACCATCGAAGGCCGTCACGTCTACATCGCCCGTGAAGTGGTGGTCCGCATCGATCTCATCGCCCACACCCGGCCCGCCTACATCGATGACGAGGAACTCCTGCGGTTCGAACGCCGTGACCAAAAGCGCCGCTCGTCGCTTCACGAAACCGCGGAACGAAAGGCGGAAGGAAAGGACGACAGCCACCTCTGGGGATGATACCCGTGTCCGGCTGGGACGAGGTCGATGGCGGCTTGGAGCGGTCGTGGACCTTCGACGACATGGCCGAGGCCGCCCGGTGTGCGCAACGCATCGCCGTCCTGTGCGATGAACACGACCACCATGCCGACGTGACCTTCGGCTGGGGCCACCTCAAGGTGCGCACCACCACGCACGACGCGGGTCACATCGTGACAGACAAGGACCGCGCGCTGGCTGAGGCCGTGGACGCGATGATGGCCGAGGCCTTCACGTCGTTTCGAAAGCACGTCTTCGTCTGTTTGCATGAGCGACCAGAAGGCGCACAGCGCCCGTCGTGCGGGCGCCGCGGCTCCATGGAACTCATGATGGCGCTGAAGCGCTCTGCGAAAGCGATGGGCCTTGGTGACGTCCGGGTTCAGAAATCGGGTTGCCTCGACCGGTGCGAGGAAGGGCCAAGCGCAGTGGTCTATCCAGAAGCAACGTGGTGGACCTTGCCCGATGACGTCGAGGCCGCCGCGGCCTTGACCGAGCACCTGCGCTGATCAGAGTTTGACCGGCCGCGTGGCACCGCACGCCTGACACTTCAGCAGCGTTGTGCGGTCTTCCTTGATGAAATGGGTGTCAGGAGCGCCGCACTGGTTGCACTTGATGTACGTGTTCACGTAGTTCACGATGGTGCGGCGAATGCGCTTGGGGGGGATGCGTCCCTTGAAGCGAACACGCGGACCGTCCCGCGAGGCGGACGTTCCCAATTCATTCTGGATGAAGTGGTACACGTGGTTGTCGTCGCGGTCCATCATCGCCACGACGGCGTTGAAGTTCTGAAACAGGGTGTTGCTGCCCTCAATGAGGATCTGCGGCTCAGGCAAACGCCACCTTCGACGGTTCGAGATGTCCTCGGGAATGTTCTCCCGGGCTCGGTCGAGCAAACCTTCGTACTCGAAATCGCTCATGCCGACGGCTCCGCTGCCCCCATTTTCAATCTGTCCATGACGGACCACTTCCTGAGGAAGGGTTCATGGCGCAAGCGCAGCAGCAAGAAGCGAGCCCCATGACGATGAGCATCGAGGAACTCAGGGAAATCGCCACCCGCCTTCGAACCGAAGGCCTCAACTCCCAGCAAATCGCGGACGAACTCTCGCTGTCTCAGGACACCGTGTCCTGGTTGTTGGCGGGCAGCCAAAGCCGCGACGCGCCGACCGACGTGCGCATCGGCTGGCGCACGATCGGCGTCAAGCCCGAGCGTATCGAAGCCATCGGCGACATCATGGCCGACGTGACCGCCGAAGAGACGGGCCACGACCCGATCGACACCGTGGTGGGCATCTCGATCAACGGCATTGTCTTCGCTCAGGAGACCGCCAAGAACCTCGGTGCCGAAGTGGCCATCTTGCGCAACATCGAGGGCGGTCCCGGACAAGGCGCCTTGTCCGACAAGTACGGCCGCGTCTCGGGCAAGCGAGTGGCCATCATCGACGACGTGCTGTCCTCTGGCGTCACCATGTCAAGGACCATTGAAGCCGTGCGCGAGGCGGGCGGCACCCCCGTGCTGGCCGTCGTGCTGGTCAACAAAACCATGCGGAACGAGATCGACAACGTCCCCCTCCGCGGCATCATCCGAGCCGTTCCCGTCTGAGGTGAACACGTGGTCCACTGGTCCGACGTCATCGGGGCACGCCTCGTTGAACAGCGTCCCGACCATCTGGTCAACACCGGCATCACGCCCAGCGGTGAATTCCACATCGGCCACCTGCGTGAGATGCTGACGGGCGAGATGATTGCCAGAGGCGTTCGTCGTGCGGGCGGCACGGCGGAGTTGTGCTTCATCATTGACAGCGCAGATCCGCTGCGAAAGGTGTACAGCTTCCTCGACGAGGCCTACGCCGAGTACATCGGCGTCCAACTCTTCCGCATCCCACCACCCGATGCCGATGGGAAGCCCGACCTTGCCGCCTTCGAGGCCGGCACCTCCTACGCGGACCACTTCCTCGCACCCTTCCTGGAAGCGCTGGACATGCTGGGCGTCCGCCCACGCTTGGTCTATAACCACCAAGCCTACGCCGAAGGGCGCTTTGTGGAGCACATCAGAACGGCCCTGAATCAGCGTGAACGGGTGCGAGAGATCATCGAAACCATCTCCGGTCGAGAACTCGCCGCGGACTGGTGGCCCTTCTCACCGGTGGACGAGCGCGGTTGCATGGACGGCCTTGCCGTCACCGGCTTCGACGACACGCACGTCCACTGGAGGGCGGAAGACGGCCGTACCGGCTCCTGCGACTACACCGCCGGCGAAGGCAAGTTGCCGTGGCGGCTGGATTGGCCCGCGAAGTGGTGCTGGCTCGACGTCACTTGCGAAGCCTTTGGCAAGGACCATGGCACCACGGGTGGATCCTACGACACCGGCGCTGAGCTGTGCCGCCTGTTTGGCTCCGAGCCACCTGAGGGCTTGACCTACGAGTGGATCAGCCTGCGTGGTCAGGGCGCCATGTCTTCCTCAAGCGGCACCACGGTCGGGCCCATCGAGGCCTTGAACCTCGTCCCGCCCGAAATCCTACGTTACCTCATCGCCTCCACCAAGCCGGCCAAGGCCATCGAATTCGACACCGGCATGGGCTTGGTGAACCTCGCCGATGCCTACGAGCGTCTGCTCCGCCATGACCTCGAAGCCAAGCTGGAGGACGAGGAACTCAGCCGAAGGAAGCGCGTCGCCATCGAAGACGACATCTCAGCAACGAGGCTGTCTTCCGTAGAGGAGCGGGACCAGCGCCCAGGTGCTGTGGGCGTCACCTTCCGGCACCTCGCGATGCTGGCACAGATCCGTTCCAGCGACGACGACGTCTGGTCCATGATTCCCAACGAAGGCGTGGACAGGACCGAATTCAACGCCCGTCTAAGGCGCATGCGCCACTGGATCGGCAGCCACCACTTCCCCGACGACATGCGCGTTGGCATCCGTGAAGCGCCCAATGCGGAGCGATTGGCGAGCCTCACCAAGGAGGAGGAAGCGCTCCGGCAGGCCCTGATTCGGAACTTCGAAGCAAGCCAAGAGGCCGGTTGGAACGAAGCCAACCTCTCGGCCAACGTTCCTGACGCTGCCCGAGAGGTCGAACTCCCGCTCCGCGAGGCCTACCGGCTCACGTACGAACTTCTGCTCGGGGTCGACGTCGCCCCGAAGCTTGCGCCACTCCTGGCTGCGATGGAGCCGAACCGCGTGCTTCGGCTGATGCGCGGTGCGTGATCAGCACGCGTCAAAGGCCTCGATGAGGTACTCGGTCTGCGGACTGGTCCAGGCCAAATCCCTCACCTTGTCACGCCCGCCGCTCGCATAGGCGTGAATCACGTCCGCGACGCGGACGTTTCCTTCCGAGGAACGCGCGAGGATGGTCTTGGGCTTGAGCGTCTTCCCGGTGCCGTGTGGGTCGTACACCGTCACGAGCGCGTTCTCGAGGAACCACTCTGCTTTGCCGCCCTCTGGACCGTCATAGGTCATCTTCGGGCGCTTGGCACCAAACAAACCACCACCGGCCTTCTTCGGCTTGGCGTCCGCCTTGCTCTTGGCCTTGGCTTTGGCGGGCGCGGTGGTGGCCTTGGCCTCCTCGACGTCGCCCGCATCAGACGAATCCTCCTCGGCCTCGGAGGCCGCAACGCTCGCGTCCGCCTTCAGCTCAGCACGAACCTCGGCTTCGATTTCGGCGCGCAGGGCATCCACGTCGACCTCTGGTCCCTTGGAAGCGGCCTCGTCCAAACGGTCCTCGTAGTGGGCCGCGAGCTCCACAAGCGCCGCTTCCATGGCGGCCTCGAGTTCCAACAGCAGGACGCCATCGGCGGTGCCCTGCCACTTGGTCCACTGGTGAACGGTGAAACTGTTGATGTCTGAACCGCACTTGGGGCAGAAACTGCGCTGAGGGGGCGTCAACTGCGTGACGTCCTGCATGGCCTCAGGGTCCGCGCCTTCGTGGGCGCCGCAAGCCACGGCGTGCAGGTGCCGACCGGCTTCGAACCCGCGGTCCATCGCGGCACGGAAGGGCTCAGAATCCCGATCGATCGTGCCGGATTCGACCATGCTCATGGCCCGCGAGGAGCGTGACACCGCCTCAGCCGCTGCACGCACCGCGGAGGATTGGCCCCAGCCACCGATGGGCGGCTCGAGGGCGTGAACCTGTGCTGCAGTCTCCCCACCCTCCGCTTCCGCTTCGCCTTCAGCAGGAGCTTCCGCGGGTGCAGCGATGCCAAGCAGAATGGGGTTGGCCCCTTCCTCCACCTTTGCGATCAGGTCGAACTTGTCGGCCATCGAGAGGTCATCGCGAAGACGGACGACCTCCTTGAGCTGGTTGAGGTCGTGGCCAGTGGAGGTGATGGGACCCTGCACGGTGAGGTCATGGCCGCACGCCAGACAGTACGCCGCAGAAGCGGACACCACCGACTCGCATGTCGGACAAAACACGCCGGCCATGAGGGACGATGTTGCTCACGATTTATGAGCATCACGAAGCGGAGCCGCGCTGCACCTGCACTCAGTAATGCACTTCCAAACGGCGAGGTCGAGGATCGCCCTTGGCAAGGACCGACATGGCGGCCACTTCCATGACCGCGCCTCGCAAGGTGGTCACAAAGGGAATGTTGAGTTCAACCGCAAGCCTGCGCATCATGTTCCCGTCGCGAACCGCACCACCGCTGACGGTCGGGATGTTGACGATGAACTGCACGCGGCCTTCGCGCATGATGTCCAAAGCATCGGGGTGCTGAGGTTCGGCGATCCGGTAGACGGTCGTCACGGCTAGGCCGGCCCCACGGATGCCATCGGCCGTTCCGGGTGTGGCATAGAGGTCGTACCCGAGTTCGACGAGATCCCGAGCAAGGTCAACGATCTCGGCCTTGTCCTCGTCGCGCACAGTCAGGTACACGCCACCGCCGTTGGCAACAGGAACTTCCGTGGCCAAGCGGGCCTTGAGGTAAGCCATCGCAGGGTCCTCATCCGAGCCAAACACCTCGCCGGTGCTCTTCATCTCAGGGCCTGGCGCGGGATCGAGGCCCCGGAGCTTGATGAAGGGGAAAACGGGAGCCTTGACGCAGACGTGGCCGGTGACGCGCTTGGGGATGTCCTGCTGAGCGAGGGGCTGGCCGATGGTCACGTTGGCCGCGATGCGAGCGAGCGGGAGGCCGGAAGACTTGGCCACGAAGGGAACCGTCCTTGAGGAGCGTGGGTTCACTTCCAGCACGTACAGCGCCTCGTCCTGGATGGCGAATTGGATGTTGTAGCACCCCACGATGCCAAGCCCGAGACCGATGATGCGGGTTTGCTCCTCGACCTGCGCGAGGATCTCTTCCGAGACGTTCTGGGTCGGGATGAAGCACGTGGAATCGCCGGAGTGGATGCCGGCCTCTTCCAGGTGTTCCATGATCGCCCCGACGAGCACCTCTTCGCCGTCGCAGGCGGCGTCCACGTCGAGTTCGGTCGCGTGGCCGAGGTATTCGTCCACCAAGAGTGGGCGATCTGGCGCAAAGAAGGCCTCGGCGAGATAGGCATCGAGTTGGGTTTGGTTGCTCAGGATCTCCATGCCCCGACCGCCCAAGACGTAGGAGGGGCGAATCAACACGGGGAAGCCGATGGATTCCACCGCGCGTCGAACGTCGTCGGGCGTGGTCCCCGTGGCGCCGCGTGGCATGCGGAGGCCGGCACGCTTCGCGAAGGCCTCGAAGCGCTCGCGGTCGCTCGCCTCGTCAATCGCATCGCAGCTGGTCCCGAGGATGCCAACGTCCGCACCAGAGGCCGCAAGCAAGGAGCGACGGGCCTCAAGGGGGAGGGCGAGGTTGATGGCGGTCTGCCCGCCGAACTGAAGCAAAATGCCGTGGGCTTGTTCCCTCAGCAGGACCTCAGCCACGTGCTCGAGGATGAGCGGCTCGAAGTAGAGCCGGTCGGAGGTGTCGAAGTCCGTGGACACCGTTTCGGGATTGTTGTTGATGAGGACCGCATCTTTCCCCGCGCCACGGATGGCGTTGACCGCGTGCACGCATCCATAGTCGAATTCGATGCCTTGCCCGATGCGAATTGGGCCTGACCCGATGGCCACGACGCGTTCCTTGGTGCGGGCTTCGAGGTCGGGGAGCAGGTCGATGCCGTCGTCCCCGAGCGGTTCGTAGGTGGAGTAGTAGTACGGCGTGGCCGCGGCAAATTCAGCCGCGCACGAGTCGACCATGCGGTACACCGGATGCACCTTGAGCGCGTGACGGCGCGCCATTACGGCCGCTTCGTCACGTCCCGCCGGCAAAGACGTGGGGCCAGCGGCAGGGAATCCAGCGAGTGCATCGGCGATGTGGGCGTCCGTGAAGCCGTGTGCCTTCCAACGTCGTAGGTCATCCGCGTTGAGTTGGTCGGGAGCAACGCCCTGCGCCGAGATCTCTGCTTCCATGTCCGCGAGCCGCTTGAAGCGGTGGAGGAACCAGCGCGTCATCCGCGTCAATTCGTGGACGCGCTCGATGGACCAGCCGCGTCGGAAGGCCTCCAACAGCGCGCCCATGCGCCGGTCCGTGGCGATCGTGAGCCAATCGATCAGCGTGTGTTCGGGCAGAGGCTCCTCGGCCCGTTCCAACTGGTCCTCACCGTCGGACTCGTCCGCCCTGGTCAGCGGACGAGGGTGGGCGACACCCTGCTCCAAAGACGCCCACGCCTTGAGGAAGGCCTCTTCGAAGCAGCGGCCGATGGCCATGACCTCGCCGGTCGACTTCATGCTGGTGCCCAGCGTTCGGTCGGCCGTCCTGAATTTGTCAAAGGGCCAACGTGGAATCTTGACCACGCAGTAGTCCAAGGTCGGCTCGAAGGCGGCCGTGGTGCCCTCGCCCGTGATCGGGTTCGGCAGCTCGTCGAGGGTGTACCCGACGGCGATCTTCGCCGCCATCCTCGCGATGGGGTAACCCGTGGTCTTCGAAGCCAACGCAGAGGAACGGGACACGCGTGGGTTGACCTCGATGACCCGGACCTCGCCCGTGGCTTGGTTGAACGCGAACTGAACGTTGCAGCCGCCCTTGATGTTGAGCGCCCGGATGAGGCGCAGGGCGTGATCGCGGAGGATCTGATGGTCCGCGTCGCTGAAGGATTGCAGCGGCGCCACCACGACCGACTCGCCGGTGTGCACACCCATCGGGTCGATGTTTTCCATCGTGCACACGATGGTGGCGTTGTCCGCCTCGTCGCGCATGACCTCGTACTCGAGTTCTTGCCAGCCGAGGATGGACTCCTCGATGAGCACCTGATTGATGCGGGAGTTGCGCAAGCCAAGGGTGGCGATTTCAACGAGCTCACCGACGTCGCGGGCCGTGCCACCACCGAGCCCACCGAGGGTGAACGCAGGGCGGATCAGCAAGGGCCAACTGCCCAGAAAGTCGGCCGCAGCCAGCACCTCTTCCATGGTGTTGCAGGCCACCGAGGTGCAGATTGGAAGGCCAATCGACGTGCACACCTCGTTGAACAAATCACGGTCTTCCGCCTTGTCGATGGCGTCCAAATCGCTGCCGATGAGTTCCACGCCAAGGCGCTCCAGCGAGCCGTCATGCGCCAACTCGCTGGCGATGTTGAGCGCGGTCTGACCGCCCATGCCGGCGAGCAAGGCGTCAGGGCGCTCGGCCTCGAGGATGGCGCGAACCGTATCGGGAAGCAGGGGTTCGATGTAGACGACGTCGGCCATCTCAGGATCATTCTGAATGGTCGCGGGGTTGGAGTTGACCAAGATCACCTTGTAGCCGTCCTCGCGCAAGGCCCGCACGGCCTGCGAACCCGAGAAGTCGAATTCGGCCGCCTGCCCGATCTTGATTGGACCACTTCCGAGCACCATGATGGTCTCAAGGTCTTCACGTCGTGGCATCAGGCTTCACCCCCTTGCAGGTGTGCGTCAACCATGCTGCGGAAGCGCGTGAACAACGGAGCCGCGTCGTGGGGACCTGGGCAAGCCTCTGGATGGAATTGGACCGTGAACGCAGGTCGACCGACGAGGTCAAGTCCCTCCACCGTTCGGTCGTTGGCGTTCACGTAGCGCACCACGACCTCCGCGTCGTGCTGCGGTGCGGCTTCCGGACTGCAGGCACCGCTGGGGTGTGCGGCCAGCATGCCCGCGTCGGGGTCGGCCACCGCGAATCCATGGTTTTGCGAGGTGATCCACACGCGGCGTTCGACGAGGTCGAGCACGGGCTGATTCGCACCGCGGTGGCCGTAGCGCATCTTGTAGGTTCGAAGCCCGGAAGCGAGGCCCATCAGCTGGTGACCCAAGCAGATGCCCATCACGGGCAGGCCGTGCTGCACCGCGGCAGCCAACGTACGCCGTGCGTCGGTGGCGCGCCCGGGATGAGCGGGGTCGCCCGGCCCGTTGGAACAGAACAGCGCGTCGATCTTGTGGGTCTCCACAAGGTCGGCGAGGGAGGTCTCTGGTGGGCACCACAGCACCTCAAAATGCAGGCAGAGGTGGCGCAGGATGTTGTTCTTCACGCCACAGTCCAGCGCCGCAAGGCGCGGGAGAGGACGCCCAAGGTCGTCCTTCGCGCCGGGGTTGAGGTGAACAATCTCGCGCACGCTGACTTCGGCCACCAGGTCCTCCAATTCTGGCGAGGTCAGCGCATCCAGCCGCGCCTGCAGAGCAGGCTCTTCGGAGGCCGGGCCAAACACGCAGAGCACCGTCCCGAGTTCCCGCACGTGGCGGGTGATGGCACGGGTGTCGATGGCTTCGATGCCAGGCACGCCGTGGTGGCGCAGGAATTCATCCACCGTGCCGACGCTGTCGCGGTGGTCAGGTTCCTCCATCGCGTGCCGGACGACCACGCCACGAGGCCACACGCGTCCGGACTCGGAACGCCCGTGGTGAACGCCATAATTTCCGATGAGCGGATAGGTGAAGGTCAGCACTTGTCCCGCGAAGGAGGGGTCCGTGAGGGATTCTTGGAACCCCATCATGCCCGTGGTGAAGACGAGTTCACCCTCACCGATGCCCTGTGCGCCGAAGAGCCGCCCGCGGTAACGCTGGCCGTCAGCGGTCAACAGCAGGCCCGGGCCGGAGGCGCGAGGGGGTGCTTCGCCATGTGCGAAGACGTCAGCCGCATCAGGAAGTCGGGGTTGGTCCGAACCTTCTCCCGACATCATCGTTTGGCCCGACCGGACTTCAATAATGATTGGGGCCAAAATTTGCCCCGAAGGCGGACGGATTCACTCTTCCTCGGTGACCTTCTTGCCGTGAGCGCTCGGGTGAATCACGAGTTGGGGGTGCTCGAAGGTGCGGTTCAGTCCAGCACCCTCGGTCCATGCGTCAAGGAAGAGCGCAAGGGCCGCCACTTCGGAGTGCGGTTGTTGGCCCACCGACACGTTGTGGTGCGCGAGGCTGAAGGCTTCTGCAGGCACTTTCGCTCCGCCCACGACGACCGTCAACGGCCGATCCCGACGGATCTGAGGAATCGCTTGACGGTGAGGGATGCCGTACATCGTCAGATGCACGACCGTGCCGGGTTGACCGTCGCCTGCGTCCTTCTTCGCAAAGGTCCGCAGCCAGCCCAGGGGAGACGCGAGGTACTCCAGCGCCATCGCCTGCCCAAAACGTGCTTCGACGGAGCGGACGTTCTCGAACATCTTCTCGTCTTCGTCGCCCCCAAGCAGGAAGCGGTCAGCTCCCATGGCGCGAGCCACCAAGGCGAGGTGCGTGGTGATGCGTGGGTCACGCCCTTTGCGGTGCCCCAAGCGGAGCACGTCAATTCGCTCACCCATGCCACCGCGGAGGTCGCGCCCCTCATCAAGCGCTCGGCGCTTCACGCGACGCTTTCGAGCTCAAGCACAAGGTCAGCTTCTGGCGCTTCAGGGGCAGGAGAAGCCACGCTGGACTGCACCGCACCCGGAACGAAGCCGAAGGTGTCGCAGAAGGTTCGCAGCCACACCAAGAAGTACGCCTCCATGATGAGGCGGGCGCCGTAATACGCTCCGCCAAAGATGACCGCAAGCCGCACCGTGCGCCACAGCCCTTCCTCAACGGCCAGCGCATCCGACATGGCGCCGGTGGCCAGGGGTTCGATCACGTAGATGATGGCGAAGAACTGCATCGGACCCGCCATCATGCTGGGGGCTGCTCGACCGCGTTCGCTCCCGAGTTCGGAGAAAATCGCAGCGAGGAAACTCAGCAGGGCCACCACAATCGCGATGTTGTGGAACGCGAAGTTGAGCAGGATGGTGTCGTCGGTGGCGGCGCTCGAATCGAGGTTGAAGAAGACGCTGATCCAAATGAAAAACCCGAGACCAGCGACGACCATGGCGCCGGACTTTGCCCTGTTGGAAAGCATGGCGTTGAGCCCTTGACCGCCGTCAGGAGCGAACCGTTCCATCAGGCGGTCGGCAAGGTCGATGTTCTCCTGGTCGGGAAGAACCTGTGAGGCCACTTCCGTTGGAGCCTCGACCTCGACCATGGGAACGCTTCCCCCTGCCTCCTTATGAAGACTCTCGGAATGGGGAGGGCGTGCCCTCCGACCTTCAGGGCGACGGTGTTCGCCGAGACGCCTTATCGCGCGCCATCCGCCCTGATGCAGAGGGCTTGCCTCGCGTGATGGGCATCCTGAACGTGACGCCCGATTCCTTCCACGCGGACTCGCGCGTCACCGGACAACAGGCCGTCGAGCGCGGCGTGACGATGTTCGAGAACGGCGCCACGTGGGTCGACGTCGGCGGGGAATCCACCCGGCCTGGCGCCGATGCCGTGAGCGTGGACGAGGAGTGTGCGCGCGTGATTCCGGTCATTCTGGGCCTCAAGCAAGCGCGCCCCGACGGGTTGGTATCGATCGACACGCGCCACGCGGCCGTCGCTCAAGCCGCCCTTGAGGCGGGTGCAGACATGGTCAACGACGTCAGCGGTCTTCGAGACCCCGCGATGATGGACGTCGTGCTCGAAGCAGGTGCCGCGGTGTGCATCATGCACATGTTGGGCACACCGAAAACGATGCAGCACGACATCCAATACAACGACGTCGTCAACGACGTGCACGAGGCCTTGTTCACCACGGCGAGGGAGCTTGTGAGCCGTGGCCATCCTGCGGAACTGATCTGCCTCGACCCCGGCATCGGGTTTGGAAAAGAGCAGCACCACAACCTCGCCTTGCTGGAACACGGGGCACGCCTCAGCGATGGCGGGCGATGGAGCGTGCTGTGGGGCGTCTCACGCAAATCGGTGGTCGGGCACCTGACCGGTCATGCGAACGCCGCAGACAGGTTGCCCGGAAGCCTCGGATTGGCCGCGCTGGCGTGCCTTCGTGGCGTCAGCGTCCTCAGGGTGCATGACGTGGCCCCGCACAGGGACCTGTTGAACGCGCTTCGGCCTTTCGCGCTCAGAGGGTGATCCAACCGGCGTAGGTGCCGGCTGCAACCCACGCTCCGAGCATGGAGCCAAGGTTGGACAAGGCGGTGACCAACAGAACGCGCCCCGCTTTGTTGGTCCAGAAATCACTGATGCGTTCGAGTTTGAGGAATTGCGTCAAGTCCTCTGCGCTCGGCTCGACCACGCGCAGTTGGACGTAGCCCGCAAACCAACCGGCTGCAAGCGTGGGGTTCAGCGAGGTAATCGGAGAGGCCAGGGCGGCGGTCAGCACAGCGATGGGGTGGCCGCGTGCCACCAAGCAACCAAGAGCCGCAAGGACGGCGTTGGCGGCCGTCCAGATGGTGAACAATTCGATCAGCGCCTCAGTGGAACCGTTGATGACGTTCCACACCACCAATCCAAACACGGCCAGAGGGAGGACCCAAGGCACCGAACGACGGAGCATTGTGGTCCGGGGAAGCGCGTCGAGCGGTGCCAGGTCCATGTCGCTTGACCGGTCTGCCTCCAAATGAGCGGCGATGCCTTTCAGGTGACCCGCGCCGACGACGACCAGGGTCTTCCCTTCCCCCTCGAGGCGCCGCACCTTCTCGGCGATGTAGGTGTCGCGCTCGTCGATCAGCACCTCACCTGCACCGGGAGAAATGGTGCGCAATTCCTCCATGAGGTCGCTGAGGAGGTCGCCGTCTCCAAGCAAGGCATCGAGGTCGAAGTCCTCCTCCTCTTCGTCGTCGTCCGCAAGCAGGGCCCACAACAAGCGGACGCGCTCGCGCAAGCGCATGCGCCGCCATGCCCTTCGCAGCGTGGTCTGAATGTCACGGTCGACCAATTCGACCCGGAGGTCACGTGCTTCGGCGCATTCCACCGCGGCCAGCAGTTCCGCACCCGGTTGTTGACCTTCATCGAGGCCCATTTTCCGCTGCTCGGCAGCGAGAAGGGCCTGCAGAAGCACCAGCGGAGCCTTCCCTTCCTTCATCACCCGCCGCAAGCCTTCGCGGTCCAAGCGACGGTCAGAACGGAGGGCCTCGTACCGCGTCGGGCACAATTCCACGGCCACCACATCTGGAGCAAAGGCATCGATGTGGTGTTGGACCGCCTCCACGCTGGACGTGGCCACGTGGGCGGTGCCAAGCAGCCTGAGCTGGTCGGACACGTCGATGTACGGCGCATCACTCATCGCCCTCACCTCCGAGAAGATCACGGAGGGCTCCCGTCATCGCCGAAATGGCGTCTTCCGCTGCAGGCGTTTCCTCATCGACAAGGCCGGTGAAGAGCACCTGACCACCGGCCAAGGACCGATGGCCACCGGCCTGTCCGTCAGGGAAGCGGGTCGCCAAAGTGCGTCCGAGGTGGAGATCGGGATGGCGCGTGCGCGCCGAGAGGATGACGCGCCCTTGGCGTGGACCGTAGACCACGACGGTGTCGACGCCTTCGGTGGCAAGAAGGAAGTCCGCCACCTGCGCCAGTGCATCCCGGTTGGGCAACTGCAGCAACGGAGCGAGCAGCACACCGCCCTCAAGCGACATCGAGCCCAGCGCCTCCGCAAAGGCCTCCAAGGCCTCGCGAGAACGCGGAGGGGCCTCGATTTGTCGCAGCAGATCGTGGTCCACCCAAGCGTTCAACCACGACAGAGCGCGAAGATCTGCAGGACTCACACCTCTGGAAAACCCGAGGGTGTCGGTGCGAATGCCAAAGGCGAGCGCCGTGGCCAGCACGGCATCCATTTCTGCATCCAGAGCGGTCATCAGGCTGGCAACGAGCGAGGACGTGGCTGAAAATTCGGGATGGACGATGGCCACATCAGCGGCGGGCAAATCGCCGACGGCGTGATGATCCAGGATGACGTTGGGCACGTGGTCCTTGGGCAACACGTTGTTCGCCCCTGGCTGATGGAAATCAACAGCAACGACCGCATCGGCCTCTGACAAGACGTCGGCGATTTCCCAACCCAGCATCAGGCGTGTCGTTTCAATGCCAAGCAGCTGGACCATGGCCCGGTTTTGGTGGTGTTCGATGAGCCCACCATGGTAGATGCGCCCAAAGAGGCCGCGCCGTTCAACCAAGCGCTGGACAGCAAGCGCAGAAGCGAGGGCATCGGGATCGGGATTGTCGTGGCAGAAGATCGCCACGTTGGACCCTTCCTTCAGGGAAGCGAAATGCGCGTCGAGCACCGAGGCCCCTGTTTGGCGTTCTTGCGCCCGCACGCGGTCCTTGGCTGCCGAAAGCAGGAGATCTTCGGGGCGCAGCGGGTCGGCGACCACCGCATCGCCCTCAGACTCTGGCCCGACAATCGGCACGTTGGGCCAGCGCGAGGCGAGGGCGGACAACACGTGGTCTTCTTTGAGGGGTGAAGCGTCGAGCACCACGATCAGGCTGGGGTGACGCGCAGGCGTGGGCAAGGCGTCGACCGTCATGGGTTGCGGAAGGGCGACCACCTCGCACCCGTCGAGGTCGTCCTCGCCTTGAAGGCCGGCTGCGAGGGTCACCACACAGGTCGGACGAGAGCGCTTGCACCACGCTGCAAGGCGAGCGAGGGGGTCGCCCGCGCCAACGAGGAGGTACATCGAAGCACCTCAGCCGATGAGGCTCAGAATTGGACGGAGACGTTCTCACGCTCGATGCCGACGACCTCGAACAGGGTGCGCTCCTTGCAAGATTTCACACCGGCAACGATGTTGGTTGGAATGGTCTCGATGGCGGTGTTGAAGCTCGTCGCGCTCGCGTTGTAGAATTCGCGGCGGTCGGCGATCTGGTTCTCCAATGCCGTGATTTGGTTCTGGAGGTTCAGGAAGTTCGAATCCGCCTTGAGTTCAGGGTACTGCTCCGCGACCATGTTGATGCGGGGCATCAAGCCGGCCAGCATGCCTTCAGCGGCAGCGACACCGGCCACGTCCCCTTGGGCCAACGCGCCTGCTGCGGTTTGGCGTGCTCGGGCGAACTGCTCGAAGATTTCACGCTCGTGCGTGGCGTATCCCTTCACGGTGTTGACGAGGTTGGGAATCATGTCGTAGCGCTGCTTCAGCAGCACGTCGATGTTAGCCCACGATTGTTCGACGTTCTTCTCGAGTCGGACCAGACGGTTCCACGTCGTCACGAACCAAATCAGCACAACAGCAGCGATGATGCCACCAATGATGAGTTCCATCATGGCTGAGGCTCTCGTCCATGCCTTATGAAAGGATTGACGGGTGTTTCAGAAAAGGCCCACGAGGTCCCACAGGTAGCGCGCAGCGATGACCACCAAGAGCCCGAGGAAGACCCGCAAAATGACGAGATCTGGGAGTGTTAAGCCAACGCGCGCCCCCAGGACGGCACCGACCAACGCGGCACACGGCAACAGAACGAGGACCCAAACGTCGGGCCATGCACTGCCGTGCAACCCTGCGTGGACGAGAACGGCGACCGGGACGACCAGCATCATCAGACCAAGGCTTGTGCCGATGGCACGCCGCGACGGCAATCCGCCGAATTGATTGAGCACGGGGATGTAAATGGCGCCTGCTCCGATGGCCAGCACCGCACTGGCACCTCCCCCAAAACCAGCACCTAGGCGCAGCGGCACCGGTCGAAGCTCGCCACCGTCTTTGTCGGCCGTCCCGTGGCGCAAACGGCGAGCAACCTTCACGCTCGCCCACACGACCAAAGCCAAGGCGAGGGTCTTGAAGACGGGGTTGAGCGCATCACCAAGGGCATGAACGACGAATGCGCCACCAGCCGCGCCGATCATGGCGAACGGGGCCAATCGGCGCACAGTGGCGAGGTCGATGAGGCCCTCACGGTGATGAACGGCGCCTGAACCAAGGGAAACGCTGAGCGTCAAGAGAAGGGACACCACGAGGGTCGCGGTATCGAGCGGCCAATCGGCAAGGTAGTGGAGGATTGGCACAAACAGCATGCCGCCGCCCAAACCCAACGGTGCGAAGAGAAAGGCCGTCAGAAGAACGGCAATCAGCACCACAACGAGGGCGTCCACGTTTCCACCTACATGGCCTCGATGACCATGGCGATGCCTTGGCCACCACCGATGCAGGCCGTGGCGACGCCGTAGCGTCCACCGCTTCGGCGCAGTTCATGCGCCAAGGTCAGGACCAGCCGGGTCCCGGTGGCCGCGAGAGGGTGACCGAGGCCAACGGCTCCACCGTTGACGTTCACCTTCTCAACGTCGAGCCCGAGGTCCTTGATGCAGGCCACCGCTTGCCCGGCGAAGGCTTCGTTGATCTCCCAACGGTCAATGTCCTCGACGGTCAGGCCCGCTTTTTCGAGGGCTTTCCGGCTGGAGGGCACGGGCCCGTAGGCCATGATGGCGGGCTCGAGGCCGACGATCCCCCAGCTGACGATGCGCGCAAGAGGAGCGTCCCCGTCGGCCTCGGCTCGCGAGGCGGACTTGATGACCACCGCAGCAGCCCCATCGACCACGCCAGAAGCGTTGCCTGCGGTCACGAGCGACTCAGGCCCGAAGGCCGGTCGGAGGCCGGAGAGGGTCTCAGCGGTCGTGCCCCGCACCACGTGGTCTTCGTCGGCATGGGTGACGACGACGTCACCACGTCGCGACGAGATGGTCACGGGCACGATTTCTTGCTCGAAAAGGCCGCTGTCGATGGAGGCTTCCGTGCGCCCGTGCGACAGGGCCGCAAAGGCATCCACTTCCTCACGGGTGACGCCCTTTCTCTTGCACAATTCATCCGAGGTTTGCGCCATGAACAAGCCGCAGGTCATGTCCTGCAGGTTGGTCATCATGTAATCCTCAACCGGCGGCGAGCGTCCGAGGCTCCACCCGTCCCGTGCACCGCGAAGCACATGAGGAGCCTGCGAGAGGTTCTCCATGCCACCCGAAACCACGACCTGGGCCTCGTCGAGCATGATCATCTGCGCGCCGGTAACGATGGACTGCACACCGGAACCGCAAATGCGAGACAGGGTCAACATTGGAACCTCCTGTGGAACGCCAGCCTTCAGGCCCGCATGGCGGGCTCCGTAAATCGATTGAGAACAGGTCTGGAGGGCGTAGCCCATCACGACGTGATCAACAGATTCCGGGTCCGTACCCGCCTTTTCCAACGCGCCTCGAATGGCGGTGGCCCCGAGGTCCTGCGCGCTCACGGCCTTCAGACGACCGCCTGGCGCACCGTCACCACGCTTTCCGCCAACCCATTCGCAGAAGGGTGTGCGTGCTCCGCCAACAATCACGACGTCTTCGACCATGACGCGAGGGGGTCATAGCCCGCTCAAGAACCCTCGCCCAAGCGGTACCTGAACTCGATATCGGGCACATCGTCCATCGATGTGCCTCCGAACCAGAGGTCCATGACCAGACCGTCATCCGTCAGCGCATGTCGCCACGTTGGGCCTCCGTCTGGGAGTGGCCCCACGCGAAGGCTTCGTGCGCCTTCCTCGACGCGTGCGGTTTCGAGTGAGCCGTCGGTGGAATGCAGCTCAAGCAGAAGCGTGCCGTCGGGCACACGGCGGTACGTGCAGCGGTCCTCGTGGACCTGCTTCCCTTCCCGGTCGAACACGCGCTCATGCAGGGTCAACGCGTGAACATCGTCCACGAGCAGGGTGACATCGTCATCGCCCCGCTGCACCTCCACGCTCATGACGCTCGTCATTCCGGATTGTCCGGTATGATGCCATGCACCCGCGCCGAGAACATCGGATCCTTCCGCGGCCGCCAGATTGCGGAGCAATTCATCGGCCCGACGCAGCGGCATCGACGGCGGACGCGTATCCCAGATGGCCCAGGTACCGACCGCGGAGGCGACCACGCGTTCGCCGACCCGGACTTCGCCAGCCAAATGGGCCACGTGACGACCCCGGCGAACCACCCGACCGGTGGCGACCAAGCGTTCGCCAAAGCGAGCCGCGTCGAGAAAACTGGTCGTCAATTGGGTCGTGGCGCACCATGACGTCACCGGAAGCGTGGACACCAACGCCCCTCCGAGGGCGCCGTCCAACAGGACCGTCATCAGGCCACCGTGTGCTGCTCCGCCTTTGTTCAGGTGATCCTGGGCCACGGTGACCTCCAAGCAGGTGTGGCCCGGCGACCACGCGGTTCGCTCGATGCCGAGTGCGAGGGCCATGCCCGTGGGTTCTGGTGGTGAAGAGAGCGTCATGCGGGCATCACTCCAACGACTTTCACCAGAATGCGCTTCGGGCGCTTGCCGTCGAACTCGGCGTAGTGGATTTGTTCCCAGGTACCGAGATGAAGCCGTCCATCGCGAACGGGCATGGTCACCTGTTGGCCCAACAGTTGGCGCTTCAGATGGGCATCACCGTTGTCTTCGCCCGTACGGTGGTGGAGGTATTCGGGCCCATCACGACCCTCGTGCCCACCGAAGGGAGCCACGCGTTCAAGCCATGTCATCAGATCTTGATGCAAGCCATATTCGAGGTCGTTGACGTAAATGGACGCGGTGATGTGCATCGGATTGACCAGCACAAGACCATCGACGATGCCACTCTCACGCACGATGCGTTCTACCTCATGGGTCAAGCAGATGATCGCTCGACGTTCATCCGTTCGAACGGTCAATTCTTCGACGTACGTGGCGGCAGTACCGGTCACAAGCGTGCCCATGCCTTGGCCTGACGTCGACGCCGCATAGGCGTACTGCTCACTGGGCCTTGCTGGGGAAGAGCGAGGAGTCGTCCAGGCCGTTGTTGGAGACCATCAGCGGGATGGCCACCATCAAGCCACAGAAGCCCGAACCCAACACGGACATGATGACCGTGGCGCCCATCCCGAAGCCGGAATCGCTGAATTCAGGGTACATGAAGGCCAAAATGAGGCCGAGCACGAAACTGGCCACGATCATGGCGAGACCCAGGTGCACACCGCGCCTTTGGTACTGCATGGTCCAAATGCCACCGAGCAAGGTGCCGGCAGAGGTCACGAGACCGATGAGGCCGGTGAGCATCATGTATTGGCCGAAACCTGCGGGGTCGAAGCCCAGCGCGTCGGGGTCCTGGCTGGCGACCTCCCCAAGAAGTGCTTCGAAAAAGCTCCCGCCAAGCAAACTCGCCAAGGCCCCAAGAAGGCCAAATGAGGCGTAAATGATGATGAGGATGCCCATGACCTTCGCCGCTCCGCTTGGAGGTTGAACGAAGATCATCTGCCCTTGCGCTTGGTAAGGGTCGGTCATGGCCACCCCTTGCGGGGCAACGGAGCCAGACAAGTCAGGAGCTGCGTTCTCACCGGACCACTTTGGGGGTTCCATGGGGACAGGTTGGCGTCGCGTGCCATGAAGGTTGCCAACCGAGGCTTCAAGCGGAGGGCGCTTGTGATAGCAACCGGGGAGCGCCATGCAGGTCCTGTTGGTCTACAAGAAGACCCACGAGCCGGTCCATGACCATGCTCTTGGCCACCTCCGAGAGGTGCTCGAGGGACAAGGTGCTGCGCTGACGGTGACCCTGCGGCCCCGGGAACTGGTCAAGCAGTCAGATTTCTTGGGCCGTGATTTGGTGATCGTCCTCGGCGGCGACGGCACGCTCACCAGCATCTCGCACAACATCGACGACGCCACACTCGTGATGGGGGTCAATTCGCATCCGCGTGCCGGTGACCCAGACGGAAGCGTGGGCTTCTACATGGACAGCGACGTGGACACCTTCGACAGCGACTTGCGTGCGGTCCTGGAAGGAACGGCGATCGTCAACCGGCTGCCGCGCCTCCAGGCCGTCATCGAAACCACCTCCGGGAACAGGTTCACGACCGACCCTGCACTCAACGACTTGCTCATCGCCAACACCCATCAGTACGCACCGAGCAAATACCGCATGACTCGAGGGAATCACGACACCCTCCAGAGTTCGAGTGGACTGCTGTTTGCCACGTGGTTCGGACAGCACGCATGGTTGAGCCATGCCGCACCCATGGACGCCTTTCAGGCGTGCAAGGCAGAAGCAACCGCTGACCAAGCGGGTGACCATTGTTTCATCCTCGCCCGCGATCTGCCGATCGCACAACGCCAGAGCGCACCATGGGCTCACTTGGCGTGGTCGGGTGAATCAACGGTGGTGGTCAGCGACATGCACCGTGGCTATGTGGTCCCGGATGGATGGGACGAGGTGCACTTCAACCGAGGTGCGACCATCACCGTTGACGCCCGCGGTCCTCCGCTGAACCTTCTGACCTTCCGGCACACCATGCTGGAGAAAGTCGCAGCCCTGGGCTGACGTTGAGCGTCTCTCATGGCCGCTCAAAAATCCAAAAAAAAACCGCACCGCGCACAACGCGCGATGCGGGAAAGGGTGGAGACGGGGAGGCCGAAGCCTCCCCGCCCCCG
>CEUM01137473.1_pt1 | contig 22038 bp, 16 predicted proteins | sample 356421 | NCBI WGS metagenome assembly CEUM01 (sample SAMEA2622716, study PRJEB7988) | marine metagenome | biome: marine biome (ENVO:00000447); feature: surface water layer (ENVO:00002042); material: "saline water (ENVO:00002010), including plankton (ENVO:xxxxxxxx)" | depth 5 m | reverse complement strand
TGGGGCAAGTACCTGAATCGAAGTTCAGTTCCGGCGGCTTTGGGAATCATTGATTTTGGCGAGGATGCGATGAATGCCTACGTCGAAGAAACGGGTATGAATCTCATACAAGCTCGCCAAGCGCTCATCGACGATTTCATGGCCAAGGGTCCAGATTCTGTGAATCGCATGAACACCATCAACACCTTCAACGAGAACAACTTCAATCAAACCCTCGTGGGTGTTTCAGACCCAACACACCCTGATTCAGATTCCGATGGAATACCGGATGGATGGGAATACTGCTATGCTTTGTACGGTATGGACAATCCTTCCACAATCGATCACTGGGCTGCAAACCCACTAAATCCATGGGACGTTGATTATGATGGAGATTCAGATGGCTGGTATGACCGTACACCGTTCGATCTCCCTGCTCCTCAAGGTGATTGGAACGACAGAACGTTCACGCCATCGACCCAAGTCATACAACCTGGAATTGGAGATTTACCATTCACCAACTGGATGGAGTACGACAATGATACACGGCCCGACTTGAACGATAGTGATGCTGATTCAGAATCGTACATTACAGAAACATCGAACGGTATGGTTACAGCACATTATCAAGACTTCAATCTCACCGATGGTCGCGAGGTCTTCAAGTATGGCACAAACCCAATGGATAACGATACTGATGGCGATATGATTCCGGATTGGTATGAATATGCAAAGGCGTGGAACGAAACCAATGACAACTATTCGTCATACTTGAAAATCCAAGTCAACTGGATCGATCCTGCGACTGGAGGTGCATGTGATACATCAACAAATTCCTGTTTGCCGTTGTCACTGAATGCTGGAACGCTTGGACGACCTGAACTTTCGTTCACATGGTTTACAATGGATCCAAGAGATGCAATCGATGCCAATGAAGATGCAGATCAAGATGGAAATTGGGACTGTTCAGGTGTTGGATGTGCCTATGAACCATACACAAATTTCCAAGAGTATTTCGCTATAACCACAGAGGCGTTGTCCAGTCCAAACGCAGTACGTTTGTCTGGTCTCACCTATCAAGGCGAAGTGATTCAGGAAGGCTGGCAACTACGAGCCCTTCTCCTTGGTCTAGGGCAATGGGATGAAGGAGTCAAGAATTATCTCAAGATGGATAAATCTCAAAGTTCAGATTTCAGATATGCCTACGTTGTTAATGACAATGACGTTGATTTCCTCATTCAGGACAATTCAAATCATGAAGTATTGTGTGGCGGGAACCTGACCGATCCTTGGGATATTTACTACACTGGCGCTCCGAATACGGCTCCTGTTCGTTCGGTCGGTGAACACGAGTATGGTTGGTATCTTCTCGACTACAACGATGACCACGTGGCTGAAGGTACTGATCCAACCAATTGGGATACAGATGGCGATTGGATGGTTGACTGGTTCGAGGTGAATGACGATGAACAGGACGGAAGTCGGGGTGAAACTTCCCCTATCCGGTACGATTCACGTCAAACCACATAGAGACCGCTATACAAACGCTTGATAATCCTTCAAGTGCTGGGTGAACTGTATGAGTGCAAACGCTGTTTCTCGTCGTACCCTCGCCGTCGTGCTTCTCGCCCTGTTTCTGGGGATGAGTTTCTCCCCGTTCAGCGAGTTGTGGGTTGAACAAGCTGAGGCTGCAGAAGTTGCCCGACATACCTACGAATTTAGCGATGGAACAACCGAATATGTTGCGCTCTATCAAGGTGGAAACGCAGATACTGGTGCAAAAATTGCGTTGCCAAAAGGTGCAGAAGTCACCGATGTCCAAATGACGCTTTCAGGTGCATCTGCAACTGGGTGGTCCTCAATTCCAACAACAACCAGAGATCATTGGGTGGCTGGAGAGGCTTCTGATACGGACAATCAGAGTGCAGATCTCACACTCGCAATGGCGAATTCAAGCAACGAATTTAACGCCCACGGACTGGATGAAGAAGTCAATCCTTCCAGTACTGCTTGGCTCGACAATGGAACCTATGCAGTACGTCAGCCACACACGTCCAACTCAACGGATGCTTTGTTTTCCCAACAACTCAAATTGAGTCCAAATTCGCTCAACGCTCAAGGTCAAGGAGCAATCCTTCGCCATCATGATTGGTTATACTTGTCAACCTGGTCTTCGACATCCTTCCACAACATTGTCCACCGCCTGTATCCGAACAACGGTACGCGTGAGAGCATCATCCACCTCGATCAAAACGGATGTCAACTTCCAACAAAGCATTCATCCACATATTATGGCCAGTGGGGTTTCCGTGATTGGGTTGTAACCGATGATGAGCGTTTGTATGCCATCATTTCAGGGTACAAATACTTCTACAGTTCAAACGCAAATCCAACATACCACGCCGTTCTTGAATTTGATATTTCAGACGAACACGAATGGGTTTGTACAAATTCATTCAAACCACAAGGAAGTGGCGATTTTACTGGAATCACATACGATCCTGTTGATGATGCCATTTGGATCTTGCATAGCCAGAATCGGCGAATCCAATCCTATACGGTGAGTTCAACAGGTGATTTTGAACGTGGGGATGAGTACTTCACCTTCCAAACATCAACATCATCCATCTGGCAGTGTGGCGTCAGCAATCAACAAGCTCGAGGTTTGGAGATGAATGAAACGCATTTCTTCATGCGTTGCCAAGATGGTAATTACTACAATGACCGAGACCAGCTCGAATCCTGGGGACGTTCCGGTAGTGCAACTGCCTTGATTCCCGAGAATACAGTTCGCAGTATCTCATCACTTGGCTATGGACTCTTCTACGATGGACGCAGATTCATTACTGTAGATTCCGGTTATTCAACGTGGTCAAGTTCACCGTCGTATCATGAATTTGGTACGAGTTGGCAATACAAGACGACACCTGCTCCAGGTACAACTACATGGCTTGGTCCAGTCATCGAAACAACTGAGGATGTTCTCGCAGTTAACGTCGAAACACTATGGTCTGCTGCATCGATTGGCGATCGTGTCGATTACTGGGTATCGGCAGATAATGGAACCCATTGGGTTGCTGTTGAATCAAACACGACGGTCCACTTCCAACATCCTGGAAAAGAACTTGTGTGGAAGGCGACACTCATCGGTTCAACCGCTGTATCCTGGTGGGTAGATTTGGAATACTCTACTGAGTACGAATCGAGTGGAACATGGGTTTCACCACCTCGTTCAACAGGTACGAAAGTCGGAAAGGTTCGTCCTGTTTGGGTAGCAACGACCGATCCAGCGACCTCGATTATCGTTCAAGTTTCCAATGATGATGGACAAACGTGGCAATCGGCCGACAACCTTGTCGAAACCAGTTTCTCAACCGAAGGCGCAGGCAATGTACTCCGTTATGCTGTCTCTATGTCGTCAACCGATCGCTACAAGACACCCGTTATGGACAGTCTTGAATTGTTCTATGAAGAAGGCTATCCTGATCGTCCACGTATCGATGTGGGTGCGGATGGTAACTTCGATTGGGAGAGTATTCTGTTCCTGAATGAGTCATCAATCGATGTAAGTGATGATTCTGTTGTTGGCGTTGAGGTTGACTACCAACCAACACTTGTTGATGCATTCAACGATTACATTCCAGATAATGGGGATGGTGTTGTCGAAGTACCTCTTGCGATCAAGGCACAAACGTCTGGACGTGTCAAAATATCCAACATTGACATCGCCTACAAAATGAACACGCATGCAATCAATGCAGTCTTTGAAGGTGGTATGGCTGCACCTGATGGAATCGCCCGAAATCTCATCGTCAAGGTTGCACATGGTGATGAGGTCAACTTCGTCACTGAAGTCACGGTTTCACTGAACAACTCGCGAGGAGAAAATCCAACCTTCAAATGGCAACAAGGCGACACATGCAGTACACTCAGTGATGCGAGTGGAATCGTTTCATTCGATACGGCCAACTGTTCATCGTCGCTCGATGCGAGTGATGTGCGGACCATTCGAATTCCAGTGACAGTTGACTGGAGTTGGGATGATGAAGCCTCAACTGAAGCCATCCTCACCGTGAAGGACTCGTTGGGTACTGCTGTCAGTAATTGGCAAACAGAAGACATGGATCTACGTGTTGAGAACGATATCCAACTCGACGGACTTCAAGTGTTTGATGAGACAGGTCGCCAACTCTATCCTCAGGATTGGGTGCGTGGCGGACAGAACCTCTCCTTCCTCGGAAAGATCCATTTCGAATCGTCCCAACTCTCCCCACAATCGGGTGAATTCAATCTCCGAGTTATTGGACAGAATGTAACCTATGATGGTGATCCGATTGGTCAACCCTTGGTCATGGTCGAGGAGTCCAACCCGAACTTTGGTTCCTACAACCTCACCTTTACCTCTCCAATCGAGTCAGCACCTGGTGGTATGATTTTCTATGTTGAGGCTGTCGATTTGCCAAACGGTTCGACCTTCACGAATCCAACCTACAACAACATTCGACTCGTGCTTGACGGAAACTCGCCGCTTGTGCTTGGTGTCACGCCATTTGATGGTCAAGAGCGCCATGTAGGGCCACCTGCGCCAGGTGGTCAAGCAATTTCTGTGAACATTCAGGACAGTGTTGATCCACCAACGCAGATTACGCTCCATTATTGGGTAGGATGCAAGTCAACCGTTGCTATTGGTTGTCATGATTTCAACTTCGATGGGCTCCCTCAAGAAGATGAATATGAGGAAAAGGTATTGACTTCACCAGAAACGATAGCAGGTGGATTGAATATCTTTAATGGACTCATCGACGATTCGATGCTTGAACATGGCCAAGTTGTTTCCATGTATGTAAGCGGCAAAGATGGTCAGCAAAATCAAGTTGCGATGGGTGGCGGTCCAGTATGCCCTCCGACGACTCAAGTCTGTGGCTACTTTACCGACCAAGGTCAAGTCATGCCAAACTGGGATGCTGATGCTTCGACGTACAGGATTCGACAAGAATTCGAGCCGGTTGTCGACCTCACCAACTCAAGCATCATTGGCCATGAGGATGAGCAACCACTTCATCCTGGCATCATGTATACGGCACAAGTCGTCCTGTCAGATCGAAACGGTTGGGATGATATTCAATTCGTTCAATTCGCACTTGGTGAGGATGTGAACGATGATGAAACTTCGATCTTCATTCAACTCGAAGAAGATGAAAATGGTATGCCGATAGCCAAACTCGATTCAGGTGGCGAGTACATCGCCGTCTCCAATCTCTATTCGGACGTGTCGACCTTTGGTGATGACGAAAACCAACTCCTCATCCGTGCACGATTCCAACTGACATGGTCCTTCCCAGAAGCCTACGATACCGATGGTCTTGACCACTTCATTCCGATACTGAAGGTCACGGATAAGCCGTGCAATGAAGGTGAAATTACTCCTTGTTATACCAAAACAAGTGGTCTTGGTTCCAATGCCTGGAGTCTAGATAATGACTTCCGGTTCTACACTGAACCTGGACACATCAAGGCGGTTGAACTGCGTGATGGTACAAACCATTACAATGACGAAGCAGAAGAAACCCTGATTGGTAGTGGCCAAGCTCTCCGTGTCACAGGCCGAGTACTGTTTAGTGAAGATGAGACGCCTGCACCTGCTGGTGCATTCGATGTCGTCTTCGGTGATTTCGATCACGTTTGGAAAACATCACCTCGTGAAAATGGGGAGTTCAGTCTCGACTTGCTTGTACCTTCTGTTAATTCAGGTCACCTTGACCTTCGATTGCGCCTCGATGATTTGCCCGGATTGGCTCAAGATGAATCAGATCCGCTCCCACGCGTACGCTTTGCTGTTGACAGTACAAGCCCAACCATTGAAACTGTGCTGTTGAATGAAGTCCCTGCAGGCTCTCCTCTTTCGATTGGAGATGCGAATGCATTAACGGTGATGCTTGAAACCGTTGATGATAATGGATTTGATTTGGACAATCCTGCAGTACTGCACTACAGAATTCGTGCTGGTGAAGCGGAGATTTCTCGTGGTGCTACAGCATTGCCAGAAACCCTTCCGTTTGGAGAACAGTTCTTCTGGACGGGTGAAATCGATTTGACAGATATGGGTGCAACAACCCTGCTTCCATCGTACGTTGTCGATATATGGGTTTCAGGTTCTGACGCATCTGGCAATCCGTTTGAAACAGATAACAACAATCTTGCTGAACCATTCGCTACTTGGCCTCTCTCACTCCTCGGTCCGAGTATTTCGTTTGACCACCCTGAAACAGATATTTCATGGAGCAATCCAAGTCCTACACCAGATCAGGCTTCTGAACTCGAAATAAGTGTATTCAACGAGGGTGGAAAAGGCGAAGCAACATTTGTGCTTCAACGGTTGGTGGATGGAGGAAATTGGAATCAAGAATCCAATGTATCCCTCCCAGTATCTGCAGGCATTTCAGTGGTCACATCGATTCCAGTTGTTGCCGATGTTGAACCAGGTGAATCGCAGGCCTACCGCTTGTTGGTGCTCGTTGATGGTGTTGAAATGGATCGATACAACGTTGATCCTCTCATCGTCAAGAAGGATACGGTTCGTGATGGTGACGCGCTTGCTCAACAAGCAGAAGATGGTCAGTTTGCTATCTTCATGTACATTGTTGCAGTTGCATCGCTCTCTGCCTTCCTGTGGATGCTCGTCATGTATCGGAAGATGAAGTATGGCGAGGAAGATGAATTCGAGGCAGATCAGACCGATGTTGTCGCTGAAGAGATGGTCGCAAAGGCAGTGCCTGAAATCAATACGAATGCAGTTGCTCCAATTCCTGCACCTGTTCCTGCACCAGCACCTGCTCCAGCCGCTCCTACACCGAAACCTGTAGCTCCAGTTGGTCAACCCGACCCGCGTGGTATCGCTCCGTTACCACCAACGGGTCTTCCAGAAGGTTGGACACAAGAACAATGGAATCATTTTGGTTGGAAGTATATCGATGGTTTTTCCACGAAAAAGTAGGGGTTGACCAATGTCAGCAACGGATTCGATGGTTACGCTTCAAGAGCGCATGGTCAATTTGATTGGTCAATTAACGATGCCAGTTTCTGAAGTTGCTCTTGTCTTGCAACATCACATTCAGGGCTTGCTCGGCTCACTCAACGAGTATGCTCAAAAAACCGGGGCATCCATCAGTGATCGGGTTCGTCAGCCATGGCCAATCGAATCTCAGACTCAAATCGGCGAGAATTTGGTTACATTTGATGTGGAAAAAGTCCTCAAGATTGTTGATCAGGATCGGATGGATATTCTTTCAACGCTTATTCGCGTTACGCTCGTGGAGACCGAAATGGACCTTGTTGAAGCAATTCTAGCATTGCGTGCTTGGGAACAACTCGTTCGCCAACAACTTGCAGAAGCAACAGGGCCAGGCCAATTGTTTTCTCCATTGGAGTTTCCAGAAGAATGGTAGGTTCGTGAGATTTTTGAAGAACAAATGTGTGGGGTAATTATGGGAAGTAGACGGTGCATGGGAATCCTTCTCTCCTGTTTGATGCTCTCCATTCCAATGGCTGGTTGCACTTCAGATATTCAGGAAATATTCGGTGAGTCATGGGGCGTTCCTGGAGGTCTTGCCTTAGCATGTTTGAGGGATGATACGTATCGTGAGTTGATTATCGAAATTGACCATGCACCTGGATACAATCCTGAATCTTCAACGGTGAGTCTCTTGAAAGAACGACTTGGTCAAGTGTGCGACAAACCCGATGGAATACGTGTTGAATTGAATGAACTTGACTTTTCTGAATCCAATACTTGGACGGCTGAAAAGGTCCGTGAGATCGCTCACGAAACGATGGATGATGATCCTCAGACTTCTGTTCTTCGATGGCATGTGATTATGCCAGAAGGGAAGTATTCGGATGAGAGTGTTCTCGGTGTCGCAGTCGATGCTTCGACCATTGCACTCTTTGGCGATGCTATCGATGATGCAAATGGGAATTTCAATTTCAGAATTTCCGATGAAGAGGTGGAAAACAGTGTTATGGTTCACGAATTTGGTCATCTCCTCGGTTTGGTAAACCTCGTTTACACCTCGCCTGCAGACCATGAAGATTCACAACATCCAGGTCATTCGAATAACGAGGATTCTGTGATGTATTGGGCCATTGAGACATTCACAATCGATGCATGGTTTAGTGGGGACTTGCCGACTGAATTCGATCAAGATGATCTCAATGATTTGGAAGGTATGAAATCCGGAGAACTTTCTACGTCCGATCAGTTATGGCGTCCTTAGGATGATTTGGCACTCGAAACGATGATGGTCGCATCTCGCCAAGCATCGTAAATCGACCAAAGCCAAAGTGGCACATAGAGGACAATCGTGAGTGCGAGTGGAATTTGCAACAAGGTCCAATCGAACGCTCTTCGATGCTTTCGGTTGAAATGTTGTCCAAGGAACAGCCCTGGTATCGCTGCGAGCAGGGCGGCAAAGATTGGGCGAAATGCCCCCCACATGCCGACGCCAAGGAAGATTTCTCTCCAAATTTCGGTGATGACACGCCAAATACCAAGTTTGGATTGACCCGTTGCTGCCATACGCCTCATCGGATGGTTTCTGTTTTGGTTTGTCAATCTGTTGCCGGTTTGTCAGCAAAATCAAGAACATTCACCATTAGGCTTCCATATGCCACGGGTACTTCTCACCGGCTTTGGCCCGTTTGGAAGTCATGAGATCAATCCAACAGAGTCGATTGTCAATACATTCCCAAACATTCTTCCAATCAAGAATCCATTTGGTCCAGGTTCGAGTGAAGTTTCGATTGAAAAACGAATTCTCTCTGTCGACCAACTAGGGTCGATATGGACTGCAAAGGAATTGGAATTACGTGAATGGGACGCAATTCTTCACCTTGGTTTGTGTGGGGAGTGCACAAGCCCTCGACTTGAACTTCTTGCTGAGGACAAGCTGGATATGCGAATACCAGACAATTCAGGGCGATGCGTGACGGATGTTGTACTCAGTGGTAATGGAGATCAAGCATCGCCACTTCCAATAAAAAAATGGGGAATTGATGAATGGTCGATTGAAGTTGAATTGTCAAAGGATGCAGGACGCTTCATTTGCAATGAGACCTACTTCCGTACGCTGGAAGCGCTCGAGAATCACAAATTTGCGATTCCATGTCTCTTTCTACACCTACCAAGCACAGAGCATTTTTCAAATCAAAACGCAACCAATCTCATTCGCAAAATTCTCGCTCATATGTTGTACAAACCATCAATAAAAGTTGCAGCAGGTATTTTCACTTCTGAGAAAGGCTTCCTTGCGATGCGACGTGGTGATGACGAGCCGAAACCGGGGAAATGGGAATTTCCTGGTGGTACGATCGAAGCAGATGAAACGCCCGAACAAGCAGTTGTTCGAGAACTTGATGAGGAATTGGGTATTGAAGCGAACATTGTCAAGAAAGCAGGCGTTTGGCATCATACTTACCCATTTATCCATGTAGAAATTCATGCATACATTGTTGAATCCTTAAGCATGGATGCACTTCAACTTCAGGTGCATAGTGAAATGAAATGGATATCATCTGTCGAAGATTTGACACTGGATTGGCTTGAGGCGGACATTCCTCTCGTCAACGATCTCCTCAAAACCATTCATTGATGCCATGTGGATGCTTCTCCAGTCGAATCCATTGCTGAGTCGTCGTGGAGTTGCCTTGGAACATTTTGCCGTCCTTTGTGCCATGTGCATGCTTCAATCCAATCGGATAAACCCACGCCCTCAAGGTGAATTTCAAACGTTCCACCAAGTGGTTCTTCTTCATATGTGAATGCAATTTTTCCTGCATAGGCTGCTAAACGTGAAATGTTGAATGTTGTTTGATTTCCTTCTAGATGAATCCCCATCGCATCCATCGCAGTATCGAGGATGGCTTGCTTTCGAAGTAGTTCAAGAAAGGTCTCAAATGACAAATGATTGCATTCGATTTCGTGATATGCTTGATTTGGAAAAGATTGGTTTGGAAGTTCTTCGATCATTGCATCTGGGAAGAGGGAATGTATCGCCACGGAAACATTGGATGCATCATCGCCAGGACGAATGACGGTCCTCAGTGAAACCTCAATGCCCTCATCTCGCCCAGTGTAGGACAATGGCTTCAGGTCCATGGCAAAAGGAAGCAGAAACCGCTTTTCAACCTACGTATGAATGTGAAGTATCAAAACAGGTTTCCACAGAGCATCACCATGGGCTCGTCCAAACCTTGGTTGGCAACGGTTCTTCCTGTCTTGAACGAGGAGAACCACATTGAGGCGTGTCTGAATTCACTTCTACACCAATCATTGCCTGCAGATGAGCACATGATTCTCGTTATGGATGGGGGCTCAACCGATGCAACCAGGGAAATCATTCAATCGATGATGAGCAACTTGGACGGAGATAAACACCCAACGCTCGTCTACCATGAGAATCCTGGTCGCTTCGTGCCACATGCAAGAAATCTTGCAATGCAACATCTTCCAGAGAGCATTACCCATGTTCTGGAATTCAATGGGCACATCGAGGCAGATGTTGATCATCTTCTCAAATTAAAAACCACTTGGAATCGTCTTGAAACCGATCATCCAACAATCGCTGGATTGGGCTGTCGGGTTGTTGGTTACGAGTCCGATGACAGTGTTGTTGAATCTATTCTCGATGCAACCTTGAAAAATCCACTAGGAGGTAGTTCTGGTCAATTTGCAGTCTTTGATTGTGAAGGGCAAACCAATGTACCCGCATTCACGCTTCACCGCCGCTCTGCTTTGGAAACGGTTGGAGGTTGGGATGAGGCTTTCATTACAAGTCAGGACAGCGATTTGAGCATGCGTTTAATCAAACAAGGCTTCACATTGTTCCGCACACCTGACGTCGTGGTGAAAATGCGTCGAAGAACATCATTCAAGTCATGGTTCTTGATGAGTCATCGCTATGGATTCTGGCGAACAAAAGTCCTGTTGAAACATCCAAGACGTGTTGTTCTGCGTGAATTTCTCCCACTGTTTGGATTACTCGGTACAATCGCCCTCCTTCTCGTAGAACCAACATATGCCGTATTTCCAATAGCGTTGTATGCAACAGTTCTCGCCATCTCGGGTGTATTAAATGTCAAGAGAGGAATTACTCACCTGATTGGAGTACCTTTCGCGCTTGTCCTCCTTCATGTTGGTTTTTCGCTTGGATTGGTTGATGGATTGCTCCGTAAAGGCGGTGCTTCTCGTGACCGGTGATGAAACAACAAGGGCGAATGCATAAGAAGCAAATCATTGAGAGGATGGTATGGCAACACGTCAGTCCTCATCAATAGGACTCTTTGTCATGCCTTTGCTCATCATGGGCTGTTTGCACATTGTTGTGACACCCCTCGAAGATTTACTCAGCATCTCATGGATCTATGTTGCGGTTTGGTATGGGCTGGCTGTTTTATCCGGCTACTTGCTGCTGAAACGAACTCGAAGAACAAAAGATCACGAGTTTCGACGTTCTGAAATTATGAAGAAAATGAAACATGTCTATGATGCCGAAGCGAAAGGTGTCTGGGAAAAGGACACACAAATCCAAGGCGATACCAATCTAAGCAAAGAACATCTGAACACAACCGTTGGATCGTTTGGTAGAGAAGCCCCAGAGTTGGAACTTGATCGGGATGTTACGTCCGATGTTCAGATGCTCACAGAACAAGGATTCGTTCAAAAGGCGACGCGTCGAATGAGTGGTGATGGTCCAGATGTTGAGGATTCAATCGACTCAACCGTTGGTTCAGTTCGAAAGAAAAGTTGGATGGATGGAATCATTGATGGAATCTTCAATTTGTTTGGCAAGGATAAAGAAGCGGAACGTGAAGGACTACGATTGCGTCGACTCCGTGCGAATGCTGAACAGACTCCCGTTATTGCTCAGAGGCCAGTAGCGCCGATAAAAGAGACCATTTCGCAAGAGACATCTTCCACAGACACATTGACCATGACCTCCATGAGCGATGATGGTGGTATTCTTTCATCGACCGTCCAAGAACAACCCCCTGCACCTGTTCAACGAAGGGAATCGATTGAAGATTTGGCGATGTTAAGCGGACCTAGTGTCCCAACAAGCCAACCAGTTGGAATGGGAAGCAGTTGCCCCTCTTGTGGTGCAAGAAACCCACCTGGTGAACGTTATTGCCAGTCATGTGGTTCAACTCTACCCGTTTGAAATCAACGTGAGGTTTTAGTGGAGCGCCTGTTGGCGTGGAGTAGGTGTGGAAGTTTGACGGACAAACGAGACTATTACGAAGTTCTCGATGTTGACCGTTCTGCAACTGAAAAAGACCTGAAGAATGCATTTAGGCGTCTTGCAAGAAAATATCATCCAGATCGTAGTGATGAGCCAGATGCTGAAGAGAAATTCAAAGAAATTCAGGAAGCTTACGCGGTCCTTTCGGATGCAGATAAGCGTGCACAATACGATCGTTTCGGTCATAACGGTCCTGCTGGAAATCCGTTTGGTGGATTCTCTGGGGGTGGTTTTAACATCAATCTTGAGGACCTCCTCGGTGGCGATTTCTTCTCTGGATTTTTTGGTGGAGGACGTGGACGTTCACGCGAACGTCGAGGATCCGATATTCTCGTTCGTCACAGTATCGACATGGCAACCGTCATTACAGGGAGTGAGGAGTCCATCGAACTTGACCTTCCTGTTGAATGCAGCACCTGTGGTGGAACCGGTGCGAAAGATGGCAAAACCACGAAGTGTGTGACTTGTCAAGGACAAGGTCGAGTACGCGTTCGCCAACAAATTGGGCCTTTTGTCAATGAAGTGGTCCAGGATTGTCGAGACTGTGGAGGAACTGGCCTAACCATTGAATCTCCATGTGATGATTGCCATGGTCGTGGCCATCGTGTTGAAACCAAGACAATTCGTTTCAATGTCCCTCCTGGTGCTGAGCATGGGACACGGTTGAGGCTTCGTGGTCAAGGAGAACCTGCTGAACGTGGTCAAGGATCCGCTGGTGATCTTCTCGTTGAGATCGAAGTACTTACACACCCATGGTTCGAGCGCAATGGCTCTGATTTGATCATGTCACTTCCGCTTGGATACCCTGATTTGGTCTTGGGTACAAAAGTAACCATCGACCACATCGATGGGAAGCCGTTGGACATCGTCGTTCCTGCCCGCTCTTCAGCGGGTCACACGCTTGAAATCAGGAAACGTGGTTTACCACACATGCGTCGTAGTGGTCGCGGAGATGTGGTCGTTTTGCTCAAACTCCACGTACCAGATAAGATTTCAAAAGCTGACAAAAAGCAACTCGAATCTATGAAATCAACACTTAATCCTGCGGATCAAGAACAACGAATTCTCGATGATGCAGCGGAACGAAGAGCGAATGAATAATCACTCCTCTTCGCTTAATCGATTGAGTGTGGATGGAATTCGCATCGCTCGTGGAACAGCTTCAACTTGACCATTGAGTTCCACATCCACCTGCGTTGCATCGCCAACCAAATCGATGGTCAGAAATACGGTCGAGTTCTTTGCAATCGTATCGATAAAGACTTCCTCACCCTGGTGCAACAAGCGTGGTTCAACCGAGCCCACCGTCAATGCCTGTCCATATGGCGCATCAAATCGGAATGCAGCAACTTCCCATGTGTCTTGTTCGGTGTTTAATCCAACCAAGATTGGCCAATGACCTTGGGTTTTCGCAAGACGTGGATCGAGATTCCACACCGCAAGTGAAGTCCCTTCGGTCGTGTATGCATGCTCTGGTTCGCCCCACGATGCAATCGCTGATTGCCAAGGTAATGTGGCGACAGCTTGGAGCGATCGGACGAGTGATTTTCTCGTCTTTTCAGGCGATTCTTTTCCTTCATCGAGGAGGCTGGTCAAGATACGTAACCGCTCCTTTATCGCACCAAGTCGCTTACCCTCCCGCTTTGTTTTTCGCATAGTATAGACAAGGAAGAGGGCAGGGATAATCATGCCAATTCCCAACATCCATCGTACTGCTGAACCCCAAAATTTTGCTTCTTCAGATGGTGCAAACCACGGTTCTTCACCAATTTCAGTCGTCACTTTCGTTATTGTAATCTCATAGTCGAGGGTGGTGAGATCATTACTCCAAGATTGGTTTTCGAGAACGCCTTCCTCTGCATGATAGAACTCAAGAATGTGCATACCCGGTCCGACCGTGATGTAGATGTCCATCTCATTGTTCATGTCCGGGCTCAATGGCAACGCCTGCAAGACCTCCATGGATTCTTGGTCAAGTTTCTGCACCGTCGCCCTTAGATGTTCATTCATTCCATCAACATAGATATGCAAACGATGTTCAGAATCAACCCAACCATCAACTGAGATCACGTAAACATCCACAACGTCCATTGTTGGTAAAGTAAGTTCTCCACGATATGATTCAGTATTCTCAGCATACAAGATTGGCCAATCGGATGCTTCAAGGCTGGTCGGATGATAAGCAGGTGCATCGATTGAAGTATTTCCATCAGCAAAGGATTCGAGCGTAATGTCAACCCAATGTACTGTACTTTCAATGGTTAACATTGCAAGAGTCGTGTTTGGATAGGCATAAATCCGGTCAACGGTGTTTTGTTGAACCTCGATTTCAGGCATTACAATCCATTCACTACCTATTCGTACTGCCAACTGAGCGGTGATGTCCTCAATGACAGGTGCAATCTTCACGATACCAGTTGGTCCAAGTGTGAACATGCTCCTCGATGTTCCATGTCCAATTTGCTCAAATTGAGATGTTGAATCTTCAACTGTCATCGTCAATTGAGCATCATGAACTGTTCGCTGGAGCGCATATGCGGCGTAGGCGGCAGAAGTTGATACTTTCACAACGATTCGACCATCTTCTTCGATAGCAAGGTACAGCGTTTCTTCAATAGAATCAGGATTCGTAGCAAGAATCGATTCAATGGTATCATCAAGGAGTACTTCACTTGTGTCCGTTTGGTGGTAAAAATCGAATCGAATAGAATCTGAAGCATGAAGCAGTGTCAACTCGATGGTTTCATTGGCCTTGACTTCGAATGCGTAGTACTCTTCGGAATTGATTTCAACACCACCTGAATCAAAACCGAGTGATGAATAATCACCTGTTGTGATCGACTTGAGATTGCCACGGTGCATATCGAGACAAGCGTGTGGTAATGCACATCGTTTTGAATCCGACAATGGGAATTCACTTTGAGGACTTGGGCGTTGGTTAGGATATGAATCATCATCAACAACAAGGAACGAGGTTGAAACTGTCTCATCCATTGTTGATTCAATGGTAATGTCCACGCTACCAGATTCTGTGACACGGTATGTAGCAGATGATGACGATGTGAGAATCGAGTCACCCGTATCGAGTTCAACCTCACAGAAACTGCACCCTACGTTGACGGATACGACCATTCCTTGTTCAACCTGAAGCGTTTGCTGATAGGCCTCTCCAGCGGACAATGTGATCATTTGCACTCGTCCATCGACGGGGAATTCATCGGAGGAATTTTCTGCATGAATGGTTGGTGCATTCGCAAGAAGGAAGATGATCAGGATGATTGCAACCATCCGTCTTGACCAAGATGACCTACCCTCCATGCCTTATGGTCGAAGGCCAAGTCTTTCAACACTTTCTTTACGATTCGTGGCATCTTTGAAAAACAGACTGCCTTAGCGGTAGCCATGGCAGAAGGACTTGGTCGTACAGTTCTTCATCGTCATCGCTATGCGCGAATCTGGGGTCTCGGGGATCGGTCCTCTCCTGCAATCCGTACGCCAGCCTTCATCTCGACAGAGGATGATGGTGATGACTTCCGTCAGTTATCTGCATTTCATTGCCAGCAGACTCGTACCATTCCTGCCCGAATTACCATCTCGACGCATCATCGTCTCATTCCTCCAACATTTGAGCGTCAAGGGCCAACGATGGAGGCTTCAATCGGCCACGTTTTACCACCCTCCTTGGATGAGGCAAACGCTGGTGAATCGGCTGATTCGGGTGTTCTTCTACCAGTTTCGTGGCAACGATTGCACCATGATCCATCGCTTCTTGAGAGCGACCTCAACCCAAGCATTGTCGTACTTGTTGATGCGGTGCAACTCGCAGCACAATCTGGAAAACTTGTCAAGGCGATTCAAACCCTCAAGCACCGATTCCCGGGAGCTTTACTCTGGACTCCAGGTCTTGGTGGTCCGGATAATGTTGCAGTACTAGCTTGGTTTGGTGTCGATCTCTTCGATACTTCACGAACGAGATTTGCCCTCAGTTCCAACCATCTCTTGACCTCCTATGGGCCACGATTGCCACTGTCTGGGGAAACATGTAACATGGATGTAGCCATTCACCACTATCAGCAAGCGATTCGCTCAGTTCAATCTGCAATTGAACACGGGACGTTACGACGTCTCGCTCAACAGCAGAGTCTGAACAGTCCAAGGCTCGTCGAACACATGCGTCATTTTGATGCCTTGACTGCAGCCACAGAGGGTGTACTTCGTGCTCATCCATGTGGGCTGGAGGCCATCGAGTTTATGGCGCAAGAGAGCCATCTCGATGCAGAAGTTGATGCTTGGGCGGACTTCATTCAGAATCGCTATATCGCTCCAGAATCGCTTGACAACACGCTCGTTTTACTCCCCTGTTCCGAACGCAAGCCATACCGACTGTCAAAGTCGCATCGCAAATTCATTGATGCGATTGGCACCAATGGCTGCCATGAGGTGATGGTTACCTCGCCACTTGGACTTGTTCCCCGAGATCTTGAGGACGTATGGCCTGCAGGATTCTACGATATTCCTGTCACGGGCGATTGGACACGCGATGAGTTGAATCGTGTACATTCGATGGTTGTATCACTTCTTGCTCGGCATCAATATCGATGCGTCATCAATCACAGTGGAATTGAACTGAACATCGATGGAATTGAGATGATCGATACGCGTCAAGGTGAATCCTCTGGCGCACGAAGTGCGCTTCAGCGATTGACCGATGCGGTCGGCCATGCAAAACAAACGCATGAACTGCGGCGCAGGAAGGGCGAAGTTGTGAACATGGATCGATTCCGAAGCATATCTCGCTATCTCTACAACAACGATGCTTGGCTTGAGGATTGTCGAATTCGAGGAAAACCTCCACGATGGAAGATTGAAAAAGATGGAAAACAGATCGCACTTTGGTTCTATGATCGTGCTGGCTTCTCATTTAGCAAGGATGCTATTCTGCCGTTGTACGAAAACAACATTTTGCCAATTGTTCATCTCAAATCCGAGATTAAATGGAAAGGCGACTTGCACCTCGGTATCATTGAATCGTACGATCACTCGATACGACGAGGTCAAGATGTGATGGTTGTGCAAAACGGTCAGCCCGTAGGTTTGGCAAGGAGTATTGCACCTGGTTGGGAATGGGCAGGGACGCCCGGTCGCTTGGCCAAAATGCATCAAAAGCGATGACCTGTTGAAGCGATGTGGTTAAGAAGGGCAAGTAGGTCGCAGGAATGCTCCGAGTGGTCCATATGGCACGAATGTATTCATCTCGAAAAGGAAAAAGCGGTTCATCGAGGCCGTTCATGACTGAGCCTTCCGCATGGTCTAACACTGATGCAAAGGAGATTGAATCCCTTGTCGTTAAGTATGCCAAAGAAGGAATGAGCACTTCGCAAATCGGTATTGTCTTGCGAGACAAGCATGCAGTTCCAAACGTCCGCTTGGTGCTCGGCAAGCGAATCGGTGCAGTTCTGGCTGAGAACGATCTTGGTGGCTCATATCCAGAGGATTTGATGAACCTCATGCGACAAGCAGTCGCAATCATCGACCACCTTACCACCAACCACCGTGATATTCACAACAAGCGTTCGCTTGAGCTGACCGAAGCAAAGATTCGTCGACTCGGCAACTATTACAAGGCTGAAGGTCGCCTTGCAGCAGACTGGAAGTACAAGCGAGACCAACTCCGCCTCATCGTCGAGTGATTGGGAGCATTCATTTGTCTCGGAGTTAAGGCCTTGTTGGGCCGGCCATGAATGATTTACGTTCTGCTCCATTTTTTGCGTCGTTAAACGATGTTATCGATGAGGCTGCAGCATTTTTGAAAAATGAATCGCTCATGTTGATCACAACCGCTGATTTACACTCAATCCTCGCATTGGGATTTTTGGAGTCAGCCCTACTTGACCGTGGAATTTCCTATTCACGTAGGATTATGCCACCGAATTCCCATATTCCTCCAGATGAACAGGATTTCATTGCCCATCAAGACGACAAAAACATCCTGTTCATCGATGCTTGGAATCGTTTTGAATCTTCAAGCGAAAACGTGTTGATTCTTGCTTCACAACCCGTTGAAGTTGAATTCCATGCGTCAACAACAAAACGACGAGGCCGTATTGATGTTGTCTTGCAAGCTTCTGCCATTGCCTCGATGGTTGCACCAAATGGCGCTCGAACACAACGCTGTCGTCCATACTCAGGATGTGGACAGTGGATGATGGAAAGCCTCGATACCACGATGGATCCAATCCATACAATGATTCGAGACTTTCTTCGCGATGAAGGTAGTATCCAGGTTGTACCGCTTCCCGAAGTTGGCACTCCCACTGTTGAGATGATACCCCTGGCATCACCTCGTCGACTCAAGCGTTTGCAAAAGATTTGGGCTGATTTGGATGCACCATCACGATCGCAGGCTCTCTCAGAGTACGCTTTGCCGTTGCTATCGAGCGAAGGAATCTCCACAGCCCGTCTTGAGGAATTGATTTGGAAGCGTATGCGAATACCAAACGAATCAACAGACCTTGCATCCACACTCCATCAACATGCCAACAATTGGCCTTCTGAAGTAAATGACGCAGTTCTTCATGCAGGTAAGGTGCTGGATGAATTCCTCAAATCAGGACGATTACCTCCATCGACGGTTTGAAACATCAAGAGGTGTTGGATTTACTATGGCGATTGAACGATTGTTAACCGGAAGCATCCGTGAGCGTGTGCAAGACCTTATGTCAACGGAGGATTTAATCATCGAGTCCTTCAAGGACATCGTCAAAGATGAACTCAAGGCACATATCCGCAATAAAATTGAGGAAGATCCTGATTTGCATGCAGAAATCAAAGAAGCAGTCGCTTATTACTTCCATCAAAAAGCACGTTCGGTTTACGCTGAATTAAAGGCGACTCGAGCAGCAACCCGCCTCGGATTACGACTTCTACCTGATGAACTTCAAGGTGAAGTTGGAGAAGCCCTCATCGGTCTTTTTGAGAAAGAATTGGGTACCCTGTTGGATAAGGCCCTTTGAACTCAAAATGCGTTTTGGCCAAGACAATTCAGCGTTGGAGTTATACGCCCCCTACATGAGCGGTTATTGTGCAGCGAATGGTAGGGCGCGTGTTCTTTCTTGTGAGTTGCATGATGCTCTCACTCCTTGCACCTTACTCACCATTGCTCGCTACTGCCCAAGCAGAGGATGTCAAAGTCTGTTGTGACGCCATCGAAACGGACTTGTATCTCATTGGAGATTCGGATCTACAACTTTCGCCCTTTACTGATTTGTTCTCAGATTCTTCCTCCTCAGCATCCTTTGAAACTGCGGTCACCTCATCAGAACCTGTTGGTAAATGGATACTCGAATCCGCATGGCCGGGTCTTGTACCTGAATCGACTTGGACGGTTGAGATGGATTACACCGTGACGGATGCAGGTGGGGCAAACCTCAATCTCTCAGCCACACTCGTTGTTGGTGGATCCTCATTTACTGGTTTCTTGGGTGTTGACCAATCCTTCGTTGCGCAAGGTTCGGGAAAGGTATCAATCGACATACCAGTTGAAGAGGTTGAAGTCAATCCTGGTTCAGAGATATCGCTCTTAATCAATGCTCGAACCGTTGTATTCAGCGTGCCTTCTGGTGGAGCGAAGGTAGAGTTCTTTTGGGGGAGTGAGGAACATCCCTCCGTACTTACTGCAGAATTGCCCATCATTGACTTGACGTTTGACGAGCCCATTGTCGAAGGCGATATGGTGTATTTCACCGTTCGAATCGACTCACCGTTCGGTATGGAGGCCCTCGTCTTTTCCAAATCGATTGAATTAAGCATCAACGGCGTGGCGCAAACAGTCGATCCAACCGAGGTTCTCGAAGGTGATTCCATTCTCGTCATATGGGAATGGGATGGTGCAACTGGTGGAGAAGAATCGGTGAATGTGTCCGTTACTTACGAACTGCAGGAGGGGCTTATTCTCACAGGTACTACCGATTTCGATATCGAAACCTTTGATGGTACAGGTGAAGGAGGTGGCTTTTATCCTTTGAATGAACCTCTTCGAACGAACGGAAAGGGCTCGCCACTTGATGTGTCGATTTCGATGGAACTTGATTCAGAGGAGGGGGGGCTTCGCCTCGCCCAAACGACAATTCTCACCATCGATGGCGAAATGGCGTTTTGGATTCGATGGGGATTGGATCATCTTGGAGATGAAACGATTCCACTCTCACCGGTGTTGAAGAATTTTGATGGAGGCAACATCAATGATGAACAGCGTGGAAGTCGAGTGATTGAAAATGCTGAACTCAGTCAATTTGAAAATTACATGGATTCCTATTACATTACGTTCTTCCGACTTGGTCTCGGTTTGGAATCCGAGGATTTGATTGGAGATCTTTCTGATGCACAATCGTTTGCAATTACGCTCGATCTGATGGGCGAAGACCGTGTTCGCAATGCGCCGCTTAAATTACGGATCGATTCTCTCACACCCATCACTTCAGGTGCGGACTATCGAATTCTTAGTAGCGCATTTATGAGCCCACAACCTTCTCCATTATGGTCCGTTTATGATGTGTTCCTGACCATCGAAACGAGTGCAATGACGTCGTTTTCAACCATTGATTTGAAGGAAACAGATGATGTTGATATCAATCACCTTCGCTTCCCTTGGGGCGAATCTGCAACGATTCAAGCAACGGGTATGACGCAATCGGATAAATTCACCATCGACTCAAGACCAACTACGTTGATTCTTCACGCTCCGATTGGGCTGACCATGATGATGACGCTCATCCTCGCTGGAGGCTTGTGGCTCTCATTCAGAATGGTGAGGAATCGTGCGAAATACCCATTGATGATTGAGATGGTTCTGGTACCAGTCGTCTTCGCATTGCATTTCTTTGCACTTGAACCCCTCTATGTCCTCACCTCAAGTGGAACGATTGTGTTCATCTGGTGGGCAACGGCAATGATTTCACCTCGAACTGGGGATGCAAAAAAGCCGCAATCCTCGCCCCAGGTTTTGCTAACAAACTTCCCTACGATCGCTTGTCCACAATGCCAAACATCGAATCCAGTCACCTCTGATTTACGACCAATTCGAATACAATGTTCGGGTTGTGACAGGATCATCAAGATCGTCTCATAGTGTCAAAACCCTCATGAACGGGCACGCCTAGCACCATGTATGAGCGAGACAGTTGCTGATTTGGAACTTGATGATGAACACGTAACGATTGGATTGGACGATACACTCGTTGAAGGATGCAAGCGCCTGGTAAGCATTCCTTCAGGAATCCTGGTCGTTCTTGATGATGAGGAGCAAGTCAAAGGAGTCATTGGTCAACGACAGATGCTCAAAGCGATTGGAAACGGTGTTGATGTGAATACAACAACATGCAAGGAAGTCATGGAAATGGACGTTCTCAAGGTAGCGCTTTCGGATTCGATTGCCGACGTCATCAAATCCGTTAACGAGAGGATGCCACAAGCTGTTGTCGCAGTTGACGACTCAGGTGCATTCGAAGGATACTTCTCACCAGACGATTACCGACAAGCCCAAACAATTCTTTCAGCAAATCCATCTCTTGGATCGCTTTGAGCGAATACAAGGGTACGGTCCAATATGGCCCACTGTAAACCCATGTGGTCTGAAGTGGGAGTTCTCAAATGGGCGAATAATTATACCCACATAGTAGATGGAGCATCCATGAACAGAGTTTTTTGTGCACTTACATGTCTAACCCTAATGCTTGTTTCAGTTCCCCTCACCACTGCCCAAACC
>CEUM01135606.1_pt1 | contig 22044 bp, 19 predicted proteins | sample 356421 | NCBI WGS metagenome assembly CEUM01 (sample SAMEA2622716, study PRJEB7988) | marine metagenome | biome: marine biome (ENVO:00000447); feature: surface water layer (ENVO:00002042); material: "saline water (ENVO:00002010), including plankton (ENVO:xxxxxxxx)" | depth 5 m | reverse complement strand
CCCCCCCTTTGCTACCCAAAAGCTTGTTTTTTATAGCTTTTCATCCCTGATCATTCGTACTAGCTTTTTGCCTTTTCAAATGATCCGTACTACATTAGCGCTTTAATTTCAGGGAGAAACAGCCATGGCGAAACTGAAATTGGCCCTTTTAGGTCGAGGAAAAACCGGGTCAAAAGTTATCGACCTTGTTAATCAAGAAAATGAGTCGAGAAAAGAAGCCGGTTTTTCAATAGAGTTGACAACCTTTCACCGTCAAAAGCCCCCTACTTTCGAGGATTTGAAGAGTAAAGATGTAATCCTCTCCTTTTTACCAGGAGAACCCTTTAAAGAGCTTATCCCCCTTTTAATTGAAGTAGAAAAGCCTGTTGTGACAGGTAGTACAGGCTTTAGCTGGCCCTCAGGCCTTGGAGAAAGCCTAAAAAGGAAAAACTTGACATGGGTTTATGGATCAAATTTTGCGCTTGGTATGAACCTCGTTAAAGAGGTGATTGAAATTATGGGTAAAGCAAATCAATTATTTGATCGAGAACCAAATTTTTCAATCCACGATATTCACCATACCAAAAAGCTTGACTCTCCCAGTGGTACAGCACTGAGTTGGCAGGATTGGCTTTCAAAAAAGGCCTCGATAACTTCTGAAAGAGTTGGGGATGTTGTAGGTACCCATGAGCTCTCTTTAAAGACAGAATTTGAAAATATTTCTCTAAGGCATGAGGCCCTCGATAGAAAAGTGTTTGCCCACGGGGCACTCTGGGCTTCAAAAAGGATCCTTAAGGGTAGCTGGCCCTCAGGCCTCTTACCTTTTTCCGAAATTGCAAAAAAGGAGTTGTTTAAATGAAAATAAAGCCTAGCTTAGACAAAACGATTATCTGGACCGCTATGGTTACTCCACTCAAACAGTCAGGGGAAGTCGATTATGACTCGCTTTTGAAACTTCTTAAAGAGCAAGAAAAAGCCTCACATGGGGTCCTTATTCTGGGTAGTACAGGCGAGGCCTTAAACCTTAATGAAGAAGAGAAGAGGGGTATATTAGACTTTTGCTTTAACCAGGGCCTCAATATACCTATTATGTGTGGAGTTCCTGGTATCCACCTGCCTACCACTCTTCAGTGGTTAAAGACTTTAGAGGAGTATCCCATAGATGCCTACCTGATGGTGACCCCTCTATACGCAAAACCCGGAGACTTAGGCCAATACCATTGGTTTAAAGCATTGTTAGACGCTTCTACAAAACCGAGCGTACTCTACAATGTCCCATCAAGAGCAGGGACACCTCTCTCATTTAATGCTCTTAAAAAGCTTAAGGACCATCCTCTATTTTGGGGAATTAAGGAAGCAAGTGGATCGGTTGAAGAATTTAAAAAGTATAAGAGTACAGTTCCACATATAAAAATTTACAGCGGTGACGATGCTATGATGCCTGCTTTTGCCAGAGAGGGTGCTGAAGGTCTTATTTCTGTGGCCTCTAACAGTTGGCCTCTCGCGACTGGTCACTACGTAAGAAAATGCCTCGAAAATAGACTGACAAAAGAAGAAGCCTCTCTTTGGAAAAAAGCTTCTGACTCACTTTTTACGGCCAGTAACCCGGTCCCAGTCAAAAGACTACTTAAAGAGGTTTCTATTATTGAGTCAGCTCATTGTAAATTACCTCTCCATCACGAAGACCTAAAAAGTATAGATGAACTCAAAGAAGCCAATAAACTCGTTGAAAGGTGGCTTCAAGAATCCTGCTAAACAATAAAAGGAATAATTGCTATGAATAATTGGAAAACTGTCATTGAGAAATTAGAAACTGGTGAACTAAGATCTGCAGAAAAGGTTGAAGGTAAATGGGTTGCAAACACTGCTGTAAAAGAAATGATTTTAGAGGCCTTCAAAGCAGGTCACTTGGTTGAGGAAAGTGGCTTTGTGGATAAGCACAACTTAATGCCGCAATCTTTTACTCCTCAAAGAAATATTCGACTAGTGCCTGGTGGAAGTTCAGTTAGGTCTGGAGCTTATGTTGCTTCTGGAGTCATCATAATGCCTCCTTCATATATAAACATTGGCGCTTATGTTGATGAGGGTACGATGGTTGATAGCCATGCTCTTGTAGGATCCTGTGCACAAATTGGAAAAAGAGTCCACCTCTCTGCAGGAGTTCAAATTGGTGGTGTTTTAGAGCCGATTGGACTCACTCCCGTCATAATAGAAGATGATGCCTTTATTGGTGCTGGGTCAGTTATCGTTGAAGGTATTCAAATTGGACCCCGTGCTGTCATCGCCCCAGGAGTTTCATTGTCTAAAGGCGTTCCTATTTATGATTGCATCAATGAAAGGTTATTGGAAAAAGGGGCGCCTATTCCAGCAAATGCTGTGGTTGTACCTGGCTCCAGACCAATTAATTCAAAAAACCCTTGGGCAAAAGAACAAGGCCTTGCCTTAAATTGTGCCCTTATTATTAAATATAGGGATGAAAAAAGTGACGCCTCTTTAGAGCTAGAGTCTTTATTAAGGTAAAAAGCTTTAAACTAAAAAACAGAGGATCGACCCCTTTTAATGGGGGTCTTTCGCAAATGACTTTTCAAAATCCTGAATCGACTTAAGTAGGCTATCCCTGACATAAATATGCCCATGCCCAAGAGGCCCGTTTACCTCGCCATAGGCTCCGTGCGCCAGATAAAGGGCTTGATCAATCAGCCCCCAGAGGTGAAGTGAGATTCTCTCATATTCAATGTCTGATTCTTTTTCTTTTAAAAAATCGAGGATAAATGTATGCCCAGGGGTTAAACTTCCATTCTCAGCTTTTTCTTTAACACGCTTTGTACTCATAATCCCCGAATCGAAAAGCATCTTCTTAAAATTAGAGTGGAGGCCTTCATTTTCCTTGAGAACATCATAAATTTTAAGACCTAAACTCTCAATATTGAGTTGATCACCATGACTTTCTATATTTTCCTTTAAGCTATTAAAAAGTTCCTCAGAGAGAAGAATAAGAATTTCACCCATAAGGTTTTCTTTTTTTGAAAAATAGTAATTGATAGATGCCACATTAACCGAAGCTCTTTTGGCTATTTCCCTTACAGAAGCGCTTTCAAAGCCCTTCTCTTTAATAAGCTCTTGAGTCGCTTCTAAAATCCGCAGCCTCGTTTTTTCAGATTTTTTCATGACAAATCCTTTTTTGTCCCTACTGAGAAATCTTAATTTATATATTTTAAACACCATGAGATTTCTCAAAATTGAAAACCTAAGGGAAAGTTAAGATCATAATTTCAAGCACATACAGACCATAACTTAATTTTGAAAGATTGTACTTCTCTGCTGATTCTAATTCTTATGACAAGCTTTTATGTCATTGAACATGTAATATTAACCCGTAAAAAGATTTTATTTTCTTATTCAGTTCAATCGGTTTCCCTATTTTTGAAGTAAACCTTCCTCCTATTCCTACCCAAAAGGGTGATTTCAAAACAACATAGTCTTCCTCATCACTGAGGGACTGAAACAAAACTTTGCCATCCAATACAACAAGCTCAGTTTCATTAAAAGCAACCCCTTGCTGGATTATAAAATCTGTTCCCCGAATGACAATCTTGGCCTTTTGAGTGAATAGAAACCCTCTTCTCGTTTTTTCCTTCAAATCTTCAGGTTTTCCTTCTTTAAGACTGGTCCACCTTAAAGCTCCTTTTTTTAAAAGAAGCTTTTTCTCCTTTTCAGACCCAAAGTTTATTTCAAGTTGACTTCCGGGAGCTAAAACAATACGTGCGTTCCAATCAGGCAAAAGAATGCCCAAAAAACTTTTTTTCGAAACTTTCAAAAGTCCACTTTTTTTCAGCTTATCCCCTTTTTTCAACACCCTTTGATTATATGAGCTCTCTCCTTTAAGCGTTTCAACTTGAAAATTGGTCAAAGCAAAGCATGAGTTTTGGTATGAAAAAAATTGAAAAGAAAACAATATTGAAACTAAAATATATATTTTACGAAAAACATTGAAAGAAGTTGCAAACATAAAGCGTATCTCATTTGAATAATGTTTTTAAAAATTCCTTTATCGGTTCTTTAAGATTCTAATTGAGCCAAGGGTTTAAGGTTGATAAACTAGAATAATGAAGCGAACAAGAAAAGACTTTCTCTCACCTCACCATTTACTTTTTGTAAGCTTATTTCTTTTTTTTAATTCTTGCAGTACCCCTCCAGAACCCTTGGCCATCAAAAAAAGTTTTAAAAGAAAAGTCCTGCCTCTTTCATTAGAAATAGACCAAGAAATTTCTAAATTCCTTATTCAAGAACCAGACCAAGAGCTTTCAATAAAACTTTACAAACTTATTAGGGGGAAGGACAAACTTGTCTCGCACCAAAATATTAAGGGAATAAAGATTCCTTCCGTTATCAGGTTAAAAGTTAAAGAAAGTAAGGCCGACAGATTGCTAGGGCCTGTTTACACCGTTTTCGTTCGCCTGAATGTTAATTCCAAGGACAAGTTTAAAGGCCTTCTCATAATTCCTCACTGGAGGAACACTGAAAGACCTCTCTCACTCACTTTAAGAAAATACTAAAAGAAGCTAAAGCCTCAATTTGTTCCACGCTTTTGTTCTACAACGACTTTTGTTCTATTTGTTCCACGCTTATGAATCTTATTAAGAACTTTCATACTTATCGTGATAGATACCAACCGCTGTTAAAAAAATGGTGCATATAAGTGGACCATAAAAAATTCCCGCCATACCAAAAACACTCATACCACCAATGATGTAAAAGAGAACAAGCAAGGAGCTAATCCCAACCCTTTGACCAATAAAGCTTGGCTTAAAACCCTTCTCAACGACCAAAGAAACCACAGTACAATAGATAAAAAGAAGAATCGAGGTCCACACCTTCCCAACAACAAAAAAATAAAGACAAGCAGGAATATAGACTAGACTTATTCCCACAAGAGGAACAAATGCAAGAAGACTCATCATTGTAAACCATAGGCTTAAAGATCCGATTCCAGAGAAAGCAAACCCAATAGTCGCAAGGCCACCTTGAAGGACACCACCAATTCCATTGCAGACAAGAGTAACATAGTTCATCTGGTTAAACTTATCGACAATCAATTGTTCCCAAGAATCAGGCAATGGTGACAACTTAAAAGCAAAGCTTTTGAGGGACTTTCCTTCCGAAAAAAGACCAAAAATTACGAGTAACATGATCACAAAATCGAAACAAAATGAAAGAAAATTTGAAACCCATGAATTAAACACGGACAACATCCAAGTCGATAAGGACTTAAAATAAGGAAGAATTTTGGCCTTCAAAAACTCAGGCCCAAAATCAATACCAAAAGGTTTTAAAGTTTTTTTAATCAGTTCACTAAAAACACCGTCTCCAAAAAGAAAGTCTTTAACGTCTTTCTCAGAAAGTCCTTCTGCGACTGACTGATAAAGCTTTAGGGACTCACTAGATAACTGGATAACTAAATAAGCCAGAGGGAAAAAGACAAGAACAAGAATAATTAAACAGGTAAGAGTAGCAGCACTATTTATCCCAATCTTGCCTTTCCCTTGAATTTTTTCAAAAACCGGATAAAAAGACCCTGCTAAAATGGCTCCAAAAACAAGGGGCCCCAAAATAGGTTGGAAAATAACCCAATTTAGGAAAAGAAGAAAAAAAAAGGCCAACCAAAAGAAGATATTGGCCCTATTTAAATTTTGATCCTGATCCATGATCCCTCCTTAGCTTTCGCCTCAGCATTTTAAGAGGCGAACGAACTAAGAATTAATCATAAACAAAAAGAAGGCTCTTGGCGACTAGTTCCAGGGCCTGATGACAACAGTAGAAAGAGAATGAGAGGTATTTCTTTTGCTTACCCCTTTGGTGTAGGTCAAGTAAACTAAGACGTTTCGAGTTGAATCATAAAACCTATCAACAACCGTTTTTTTAAAAAATAAACTCTTTGATTGAGAAAAAACGTTCTTTTGACTGGCAAGATTTCCCATTATTTTTCCCGTTTGACGGCATGCCAGGCTAGAACTAGAGCTATCTGTGAAGCTTAAGGCCCTCTTATGGACAGTTGTATAACAAGTTACACCTCCTATTGTAGGGTCATCAAAAGCCTCTACATTCAACTTATCTTTAAAAAGAACGCCTTTCGTAGAAACGGTGCCAATTGTTTCACCAAAGGCCCCAGTCACGCCAACAAATAGAAGGCAAAATGCGTAAAAAGCAGGAAAAACAATTAATTTTCTTGTCATTTAAAATGTCCTAATTAAGAGGGGAGTCAATCTATAACTACCCGTGATTATTAAATCATGAACCTCTTTAATGATAATTAGATTAAATTTTATGATTTTTCAACCAGTACCGATAAATAATGATCTAAGAGGGTATTAAGTGGAAAATTATTTGTGGATTCTTTCCATTATTGTTTATTTTTTCGTTCTTCTTTTAATTAACGAAATATTGAGACGTTATCCAAAAGTACTTCTCTTTTTTTTTAGCGTCTTTCCTTTCTTAACTCTCCCTTATTGGGTCTCCCGGTGGGGTGCCGATTGGTTTGTTTATGCAAAAGTATTCTCAGTATGGCTTGCCTCTATTTGGAAATGGGCCATCCGTTTTACAAAAATGGCAGATAAAAAATGGGCGCTCTATCTAGTTCAGTTTCTTCTCATGGTTAATTGTGCGGAAGCTACAGTCAAAGACTTTCAGGGAGGATATTTCATTAATGCAGCCGCAGGTTTCATTCTTACTATCACAGTTCCAGGCCCTGACACCATTTCTGTTGATAAGGATGGAAAATGGAGAGACTTTCTTTATAATATCCCAATTCTTTGGGTCTTAGGTTATACCATATGGAATTTTACATTTGTTGCAGGCAGCTACCCTCATATGTACCGCATGCATATCCCTATTCTTTTATCTGCACTTGTGCCTGTTTATTTTGATCATAGACTTTGGAACCAAGCTAGAGGCTTTACTTTAGGTGCTCATTTTCTATTCCAAACCAACCTTGATACTCCTAATGGTGTAGGTTTTTTTAAAGATATTGGTATGGCAGAATTATTTCCAAAAGGGATATATATCTATTTCGCTATAATAAGTTTGGTTGTTTGCTCTTTTCATCTCATCTTATTTATGAAAAATATCTTTAAAAAACTAGAATAATGATTTTTGTGTTGCTCTACGCGAAAAAACACCAGCAGGTCAAGGAATATACGAAGCTAGTGAAATATCTCTCTTTTTGTTTTTTTGCGCCCAGTAATTCTAAGCTCCTGTTGGACAAACGATCGTACTCCAGATAGAACATCGAAACTCAAAAGGACGCAAAATAATCTAACCTCAAGGTGAATTTGATGAAAACTATCCAGAAATTCCTTTCTATCCCTTTAATTCTTTTTGGAATTATTTTAACCTTTTTAATAACACCATCCTTCTCTCAATCAGGACCTTTAATAAATGAAGAGGAGTCAATGACGCGCTTATCATTTACTGAAGAACCTCAGGACAAAGTGGATACTCCATACCTTGAAACTGAAGACGGTATTCAGGTTGTACTTTGGAACCTCTACCGTTTTAATAACATGAAAAGGGGAGACAGAGAAAGTGAAGAGCCCCTAAACAAAGAGATAATGGGAAAAGTGGAGGAAGCCGACTTTCTTCTTTTTCAAGAGTTAAAGTGGGACGTAGAAACTGATAAAAAGCGGCTTATAGATGAATACCTTCCCGTAGAGGAGTTTTTTCTTTTAGGCTACTCTTACCCTATCAAATTAGACTACTCAAATTTTGTAGAAAATCGAAAGGGACTTGGCATAGGACTCCTTTCTAAAATTGCCCCTTCCACCACGTGGGAAAAACGCACTCATAAACCTGAAAGAACTGGAGATTTTCTGGATGGGCAACTCCTCGGACCTAGAAGGTATAAAAATGCTCTGGCGGCCACTTACCCTTTTAGAGATCAGTCGGGAGAAGCAAAGGAAATCCTAGTCCTTAACCTTCACAACCTAGTTTCTAGGTCCACCCATACACAAAACTTTCTTATTGATTGGTCTATTTCCCTCATATCTTCTCACGATGGGCCTGTTATCTTTGGAGGAGATTTTAATACGTGGAGTTTTATTGGAACTGATATCAATGCCCTTCTTACAAGAACAAAAAAAGTTGGACTTAAAAAGGTTTCATTTAAATCTCCTGTTAGTCTCATGAGTGGTGGTGTACAAGTCCAATTAGACCACCTCTTTTACAAAGGCTTAACTCTTGATGAAGAAAGCATTAGAGTCTTTAATAAAACAAACCTTAGTGACCACCCACCAGTCTCTGTCACATTCAAAGTTCCCTAAGGCCTCTTTTTTCCTTCAATAGTTTTCCAAGATTGACTAGGATAAAGAAAGCCATTGCTTTTTTAAATTGGTTTCCTAAAAAACATCAAGGAGGATGATATGGAAAATGGAGAATACTGCCTAAGGTGCCTTTCCATAGGGCTTAAAAAAGAGGTTTACGCAAAGAGCGAGGGGTACCTTCAAACTAAAAACCCTTTCGAAACCTTTTTGGCCGACTCCTTTTGTGCTGACTGTGTGCATGAACTGTCCATTCCAGAAGAAAGACCGGAATACATCCAAAAAAAGCTTACAAAAGACCTTTTAAGGCTTTCCATGAATATCGACAATATTAAAAGCCAGATAGCTCAACTCATTTATAATCTAACTGAAACTTATAAAGAGGCACAACAGTTTCGGGATAATTTTAAGGAAGTCGAAAAATATAAAAAGCCCCCTTTCCCGTCTGATATTGAAAAACTTAAAGAGGAATGCGAAAAAAGCAGACTCAATTTATGGGATGGCCCTCTTAAAGACTTTAAAGACTCAAAACTGACAACCGAATCCCTAGGTTCCAACCTCCATGAAAATCAAAAAAGGCCCGAAGAAAATCCTTTAGACTTTCTCTTTTAAAAAAGTTTTGTAGAAAGAAGACCTTTTATTTTGGTTTATTCACAACCTCTCTTCCCACAAACTCTGTAGACATTTGGACTTTAATGAGGCCTTTGCCCTTCGAAGCAGGGTCTCTGGCCTCTTGACTTCCCTTAGTAAAAAGGGGACCGACTGAAAGACCTGTTAAAAGAACAAGACAAAGCAAAAAAGACTTATCCATCACTTCCCTCCTAATTCTTAAACCCAAGCTATTTCTAACAATCCACTAATTTCTATTCACATACTCTCAATCCTTATCGGGATTATAAGCTTAATTGAAAAGCCTCATTTTTTTTTTACCTGGTTCTATCAAAATCAATAAATAAAGTTGTCGGTCAGTTTCTTTTTAGGGACCAAATTCTTTGAGTTTCCATTCAATTAATAAAAATAAAATGAAATAAATTGTTTAAAGGAAAATAGCTTTTGCGGAAAAAGTTGAAATGAAAAAAGGAGCAAGGTAACCTTTTATTAAACAACTTTAGGTGAGGATCCTTTGAAACTTTCCAAAACAGCTTTCTTTTTTTCAATTTTTTTTCTTTCACAACTAGCAGTATCAATTAAGGCCAAAGGTACACCACCTCTTTTTGAACGAGGTGAAAACTTAACCATTACCGGAAATAAAAGGACACAAGAAAGCTACATAAGATCAGTTCTCCAAAATTGCCTATGGATTTGGGAGCAATCTTATTCAAAAAAATCATCTGAAAAGAAGGAAACAAAGTCAGAAGACAAAGATCAAAATAAAATAAGTTTTTATAAACAATGCCTGATCAATACCAAACTTTTTTCTAAAGTCGATATCTCTAAAAAGGGAAAGCAAATTAAAATTGATGTTGTAGACCGCTGGACACTTATCCCCATACCCTACGTAAGAGGGCAAGGTGATGCGAAGGCCTTTGGCTTTTTTCTCATTGATACAAACCTTTTTGGGAGAGGTAAATTTATTACGGCAGGTGGAACATTCGGATCTGGGGGAAATTCAGGCTTTCTCATGTACAGAGACCCCTCTCTCTTTTTTTCTAAATGGAATGGTGGCGTTATACTTAGAAATGCAAAACAGGACTCCTATAACTTTCAAGGGAAGGATGAAATTGAAGGTTTTCAGGAAAGATTCATTTCTTATGGAGGATACCTTGGGTACAAGATATACCCTAAAACGACAGTGGGGCTTAGCGTGTCAAAAGACAAGAAAGAGTTTTCTAAGCTTGAATCTTTTTCTACTCCTCAAAATAACGAATATTTTTTTGGGGGGATCAATTTATCCTACAGGGGAAGTCAATACAAGTTTTACTTCAAAGAAGGCACAGATGCTTCCCTTTCTTTGAAAGCCCCCTTTGCGGAAACAAATAAAGATGCCAAGGGAATTGAGGTCAAACTCAATGTATCTTCTCAATGGAATATCACTAAAGATCACGCTCTTCAGCTTACTTTGGGCCACCTCCAAACTTTTTCAAAAAGGTTTGGTTATGCACTTAAACTTGGTGGGCAAAAGGGGCTGAGAGGACTTCCTCTTAAAGGCGTTTGGGCCACAAGAAGCACCTCCTTATCAGCAGATTATCAAATCCCTCTTTATTTTTCCAAATATGGTACTTGGACCTTTAGTACCTTTTTAGATGGGGCTTCTTTAAACCAAGTAATAAATCAAAATGAGTCGGATATGTTTACAGCAAGCTACGGAGTTGGGGCCACATTTTTCATTAAGAAGGTCAACTTCCCTGGACTTGGTCTCTTTTATGGGCGGAATAATGATTTTTTGGGAGACTTTGTTAGTTTTACATTGGGTCGTGGAGAGTAACTCTCATTCTTAACCAAAATTTTACCCCTCTTAACCATTGACAAATAGCTAGAATACTATGTGTTGGTTTTTCGATTCTGTGCGATGGCCTTCACCATTAAAATGTCACGGAGCGATCCTTAACTTTAATTACAAAAATTTTTAGCTTAATTTTAACTGTCCCAAATCCAAGCCAGTTGGTAGGCTGTTTCTATAAAGTAAGAAAACGTTTTCCTAAACCGAAAACGTTTTTCAAAAACGTGAACTCCAAAATATTTAAAGGAATCATTAGAAGAGGCCTGAATTGTCTCGAATGGGATCTTTTTATCACAAATGATACTTAAGGAGAAGAATCATAATGGACATCTTAAAAGAAACGAAAGACCGATTTATCTTGTTCCCCCTCAAAAGCGAAAAAATTTGGGAAATGTATAAACAACAAATGGCCGTTTTTTGGACGGCAGAGGAAATTGACCTGGCCAGTGACCTCACCGACTGGGAAAAGCTTGATGACAACGAAAGGCATTTCATTTCACATGTCTTGGCCTTTTTTGCTGCTAGCGATGGTATTGTTAACGAAAATTTGGCCCTGCGCTTTTACCAAGACGTTCAGCTTGCAGAAGCACGTTGCTTCTATGGTCTCCAAATGGCCATTGAAAATATTCACAGTGAAACATATGGCCTTCTTATTGAAACATACATTCAGGATCCTCGAGAAAAAGAAAGGCTTTTTAAGGCCATTGACACTCTTCCATGTGTTGGCAAAAAAGCGAAATGGGCCATGAAGTGGATCCACTCAAATGACTCTTTCGCTGAAAGACTTATCGCTTTTGCAGCAGTAGAGGGGCTCTTTTTCTCGGGAAGCTTTTGCGCCATTTTCTGGTTGAAAAAGCGAGGGCTCATGCCAGGACTCTGCACCAGTAATGAGTTTATTAGCAGGGATGAAGGGCTTCATTGTACCTTCGCTTGCCTACTTCACAGCCTCCTCCCGGAAAAAGATCAAGCAACTGACAAAAGGATTCAGGAAATATTCAAAGAAGCGGTTGCTATTGAAAAACACTTTATAAAAGACTCTCTTCCCGTTTCACTCATAGGAATGAACGCTGATAAGATGAGTCAATACATCGAGTTTGTTGCAGACCATTGGCTTAAGGAATGCGGTGTTCCTCCTCTTTACAACACTGAAAACCCTTTTGAGTGGATGGAACTCATCTCCCTGGAAGGTAAAACCAACTTTTTTGAAAAAAGAGTGAGTGAGTACCAAAAACCAGGTTTGCTCCTTGCTCAACAATCAAAATCACAATCCTTTACTCTAACTTTAGACGCTGAATTTTAAGGAGGGCAAGCTCATGCACGTCATTACAAGAAGTGGTATTAAAGAACCTATCAAGTTTGATAAAATTACAGAGAGGATTGAATCCTTGTGCTTTGGTCTCAATATGGATTTCATCGACCCTATTCTCATTTCTCAAAAAGTAATTGAAGGTATTTTTGATGGCATCACAACCCAAAGACTTGATCAGCTAGCAGCAGAAACTGCAGCCTACCTAGGACCCCAACACCCAGACTACGCTCTTTTGGCAGGAAGGATCGCCGTAAGCAACCTTCACAAAGAAACAACCCCAAGCTTTTTTGAGACTTTAAAAAAGTTATACACAAAATCAGATCCGCCCATCATTGACCAAGAAGTATTTAACACTGCTCTTAAGCATAAAGAACTTTTAGATCAAACAGTCTTACCTGAAACTGACTTCAAATACGACTACTTTGGCTTTAAAACCCTCGAAAAATCTTATCTTCTCAAGCTTGATGGCCAAGTGGTAGAAAGACCTGGCCAAATGCTCATGAGGGTTTCCTTAGGAATTCATAAAGATAATATTCCAGAGGCCATAAAAACATACCAGCTCATGAGCGACCAGTTTTTCACTCACGCTTCGCCCACGCTTTTTAATTCTGGAACCTCAAGGCCTCAGTTATCTTCTTGCTTTCTCCTTACAATGAAAGATGACAGCATAGAGGGTATTTACGAGACTTTAACAAAAACAGCATTGATATCCCAATCTGCCGGAGGTATCGGCCTTGCTGTCCATAACATTAGAGCGAAAGGAACTTTCATTAAAGGTACCAATGGTAACTCCAATGGACTCGTCCCCATGCTAAAAGTCTTCAACGATACCGCACGTTACGTAGACCAAGGAGGTGGCAAAAGAAAAGGAGCTTTTGCTATTTACCTTGAGCCATGGCACTCAGATGTTTTTGATTTCCTTGAACTTAAAAAAAATACGGGAAAAGAAGAGCTTAGGGCAAGAGACCTCTTTTACGCTCTTTGGATGCCTGACCTTTTCATGAAAAGAGTCAAAGAAGACCAAATGTGGTCACTCTTTTGCCCTCATGAAGCCCCAAACCTCAGTGAGTGTTATGGAAAAGAGTTTGAAGAGCTTTACCTTAAATATGAAAAAGAAGGTCGGGCCAAAAAAACAATAAAGGCCCAAAAGCTATGGTTTTCCATTCTAGAAACTCAAATTGAAACAGGGTCTCCTTATATTTTATATAAAGATTCCATCAACGAGAAATCGAATCAAAAAAATCTTGGGACTATCAAATCAAGTAACCTATGTACGGAAATTATGGAGTATACATCTCCAGATGAAGTTGCAGTTTGCAACCTTGCAAGCTTGGCCCTTCCAAAATATGTTAAGAAAGACACCTCAGGAAAAATGTTTTTTGACCACCAGAAACTTTTTGAAGTCACCTACCATGTGACAAAAAACCTCAATAAAATTATAGACATTAATTATTACCCTATTCCTGAAGCAGAAAGGTCTAATAAAAGGCATCGACCTATTGGTCTTGGAGTCCAGGGGCTAGCGGATACATTTTTTAAACTAAGGCTTTCTTTTGAATCAGAAGAGGCCAAGGCACTCAACAGAGATATTTTTGAAACCCTCTATTATGCTGCCTCTAGATCAAGTATCGACGCTGCAAAGGAGGATGGCCCTTATCCAAGTTATGAAGGCTCTCCGGCTTCTAAGGGACTCCTTCAATTTGACCTTTGGAAAGAAGAGCCGAGATCTAAACGCTGGGATTGGCAAGCTCTAAAAGAGGACCTCAAACTTTTTGGATTAAGGAATTCACTCCTCGTTGCTCCGATGCCAACGGCTTCAACTGCCCAAATATTTGGAAACACCGAATGCTTTGAGCCCATTACTTCAAACCTTTACGTGAGAAGAGTCCTCTCAGGAGAATTTGCCATCTGGAACCGCTCCCTTGTTAATGACCTTATATCAAAAGGTTTTTGGACAGACTCCGTTCGAAATCAGATTATGAAAGCAAACGGCTCTATCCAAAATATTAAAGAAATACCTGATGATCTAAAGGAGATGTATAAGACTATTTGGGAAATAAAACAAAAGAGCATCATCGATATGGCCAGGGCCAGGGCACCTTTTGTTGACCAAGGGCAAAGTATGAATATTTATATGGAGTCCCCAGACTTTGCTAAATTGAGCTCTATGCATTTTTATACTTGGGAATCAGGGCTTAAAACAGGAATGTATTATTTGAGAAGCAGAGCGGCAGTTAACCCTGTCCAATTCACGGTGAACAAAAAGCCCAAGGAGGGAGAAGCTCAGCCTCCCACAGCAGTATGTAACCTTGAAAGCCCAGAAGACTGCATTTCTTGCGGCTCTTAAGAAATTAAAAAGGGGTTAGTTGTACGACGGGCCTGTAAAAAAGGCCCTTTATTTAGGTCCCTTAATTAAGACCCTTCTCCTGCAGGAGAGGCTTCTTTTTCTTCATCATACATTCCTTCAGGCTCTCCATCTTTAAAAGACTGAAAAGTAAACCATGTAAAGCCAATAATCGAGACAATAGCGACGATGACGCCCCACACGCCGAGAGGGTTATTGATCAATTTATCCATAATTGCTCCTTATGGCCTTAAAGGTACATGAATCCTATGATTTTTTCAATAGGCCGTTTTAACACACATATTTAAAATCACGGAAAAAGTTAATTCTTGGGAACAATCCTAAGAATCTTCCCTTGGTCAACAGAGAGATAAAGGAGACCTGAAGGCCCCTGTTTTACATTCCGAACTCTAAACCCCAGCTCACCTAATAACCTTTCCTCTGAAACAACTTTTCCATCTTTAACAGTTAGCCTGTTTAAATGCTTTCCTCTCAAGGCACCAGAAAAAAGACTCCCTTTCCAATCAGGAAATTTACTTCCGCTATAAAAAGCTAAACCACAAGGAGCAATAGAAGGAACCCAATATTTCAAAGGCTGCTTCATTCCCTGTTTCTTTGTTCCTTCACCAATAGAGGGGCCCCAGTATTCTTTACCATAAGTAATAACAGGCCAGCCATAATTGACCCCTTTTTGAATTTTATTTATTTCGTCCCCACCTCTAGGTCCATGCTCTTGTTCATAAAGATCACCACTAATAGGATCAAAGGCAAGGCCTTGAGCATTTCGATGGCCAAAAGACCAAATTTCCTTTAAGGCACCCTTCGTCTTAAAAAAGGGATTATCTTTTGGAACCCTACCATCCTGATGAATTCTGATAACTTTCCCCATATGGGCCTTTAAGCTTTGGGCCTCGTGCCTATTCCCTCTATCACCCACGGAAATGAAGAGGTAACCCTTTTTATCCATAACAATTCGTGACCCATAATGATGAGTGTTTGTGTTAAAAGGTCGCGCAATAAAAATGTCTTTTAGCGAAGTGAGCGCATTATTTTGCTTATTTAAAGTCGCTCTGGCCACAACGGTTGTATAACCGCCCTCCTTTAGAAATTTATCCTCAACTTTTTTTGAGTAAGAGAAAAAAAAGGTTTTATTATTTTTGAATTCTGGATGAATCAGGACATCTAGCATTCCACCTTGACCACTCGCCACGACTTCAGGAACACCTTTTATTGAATCAACCTTATTTGTCTTAGCATTAAAAACCTTAATCCCTCCGGACCTCTCACTAAAGAGGATTCCTCCATCAGGTAAAAAGTCGAACCCCCAAGGAACACCTATCCCCTCTAAAACGACTTCGACTTTAAACTTTGAACTTTTAAAATCTTTAAGCTCTGTCGATTTAGTCCCAAAAGAATAAGAAAGAAAAGAAAAAACCAAAGTAAAAAAAACTAAAAAAGTTGAAGTTTTCATAAATTTAAAATTCCTTATCTCAAGTACCCACACTTATATTTTAAGCCCTATGGGCCAGTTGTAAATTCGCCCAAATCAAAAGATGAAAACATCAAATCAACCAACTCTTTTGAAAAGAACTTCTCATATTTTATTTTAAAACCCTTGAGCACTTTAACCAAACTGAAGCAAATTTAAGGTAATTATTTCTCTTGGGTATTTCTCTTGATTCATTTATTTCCTTCTAACATAAAAAAAAGGTGGGAACTAAGAATTAACCATCCTTAGACGTTGATTGTAAATTTAGATACTTGGCACAGTTATTTGACCTTTTGGATTAGTTACTAAAAAGGTACGGTTTTTTTACAAAATAAGCTCCCCTTAACGATCTAAAAAAAGAGTTTAAGTAGCTTTAATTGCTTAAAAACTTGTATTGAAAACGCCTTTTTCTCCGATGAGGTAATTAAAGTGGTGACAAACAATGTTTAAGGCTCTTCTTTTTGTTTTTTTAATTCTAATCCTTACCTCTGGTAAGCCAAAAGACGCCTTGGCCAAAGAGCAAAAGTTTCTTGTTAATGAAAATGCATCTATTGATTTAAGTGGATGGGACCCCTCACTTCATGGGGAAATCAAGCTTGACGGGAGGTGGAATTTCTATTGGAAAAAGTTTATTCCACCTCAATTTGATTTATTAGAAAATAACAAAAAAATGTTAAAAGTCCCTGTTCCTGGACTTTGGTCAGATTTTTCAAACCTATCTCCCTCGGGCTTTGGAACATACGTTCTTGAATTGAAAGGCCTCAAGGCAAATAAAAAGCCTATTGGACTTTACCTAGATGGCCTCACAACAAGCTTCAAAATTTATTTTGTGGACCAAAACCAAAGCACACTATTGGCCAGTGCTGGCGTTATTGGAGAAACAAAAAGTACTACAATACCAAGATTTGAATCCTTCCCGGCCAAATTTAATCCTAGCTCTGAAAGGGGTTACCTCGTTATTCAAATCTCTAGTTTCCACTACAAAAGTGGTGGTCTCTTTTACTCTCTCGGTCTCAACTCATACGAAGGTGTTTTAAAAAAAGATAAGGTCCGCTACTTAAGAGACTTCTTCGTCTTTGGCGTCCTTCTGATTATGGCCTTTTACCATTTTGGACTTTATTTTCAAAGAAAAGAAGACACTGGTAGCCTCTACTTTGGCCTCTTCTCACTATTCCTCTTCTTTAGACTCCTTGGAGTTAATTATTCCCTTACCATTTTCTTTAGAGAACCAAGTCTTTTAATTTTTGAACTGGAAAGAAAAATTGAATTTATTTCTGTTTTTTTGGCACCTGCCTTTTTCTATGGCTTTTCAAAATCAATCCTCCCCAATTTTCTGGGTACATTAGGCCTTAGGATTGGCCTCATTGTCGGGGGAGTTTTCTCATTGATTGGAATTTTTGCACAAGCAAGCTTTTATTCCCTTCCATTTATTATCAAAACTTATGAAGCTCTGACCACTCTTTACTTATTTTATGTAACTGCCAAGTGTATAAAAGCAGCTTACTTAAATATAGGTTACTCCAGAGTTTTCCTTGCTGGTTTACTCGTTATTGTTTTTGGGTTTGGTCACGATGTACTGGTTAACGAAAAGATTCTAGAGCCGCCCTATATTTTTTCCTATATTTTATGTTTTTTTATTTTAATCCAAAGTTACCTTTTATCTCTAAAATTTTCAGAAGCCTACAATACTTCCCAGAAACTTAAGAGAACTTTATGGGAAGAGGTTCAATCTCAAACTGGAAAAATATCAAGACAAAATCAAGACCTTACAAACCTTCTTGAAAACCTCGAGGAAGGCTTTATGGTAATAGACAAAAATGGAGTTGTTCAAGAGGGTGCCTCCAAAGTAACCCAAACATTTTTTAATATGCAAACTGAAAAAAAGCTTTTTAGCACTATATTAGGCCTCAATCAAAATGAAAAAGACCATTTCGATAAGTGGTGCTTTCATATTTGGCAAGGAAAAATGCTTTTCAAAGACATCGTGGGCTTAGGACCCTCCTTTTACACCAAAAGGGAAAATCAATACATAAAGCTCGAATACCGCCCGATCTATTCCAATAAAAACAAAGTCGATAAACTTATTTGTATAGCTTCTGACGTGAGCAAAGTCAGAGACCTTGAACTTAAAGCCGATTTAGAAAAAAACCAATCTAAAATGATGCTTTTAGTCCTCGATAGACCCCTACACTTTCTAGACCTCATTGATGATACAAGAGAATTTTTAGACGCTTTACTATATCAAAGAAAAATTCCCTTAGAAGAAACGTTATTTAGATTGGTTCATACTCTAAAGGCCCGCTTTTCAAACTTCAAAATTATTTCAGTAAGCAACTTTATTCATACCTTCGAGGAATATCTTTTAAAAAATGAGAAACCTGACAGAGAGGTTATTCTAAAAAAGGTTTCAGAACTTGAAAAAATATTAGGTGTATTTTTAAAAGAAAACCAGCAACTGGTAAAAGCGGCCAACTTAACAGCAAAATCATTTACTGACTCCCAACAAATGAGGTCCCATGAGGTTAAAAAGTATATTTATGAAGGCCTTAACGACTTTTTAAGAAACTTTAATGAAAGGTTTATCCTCAAAACCTTTTCTTCAGGTCTTAGAGCTTATATTCAATCAACCAGAGAACTCGCTGAACAACATGATAAAAAGGTCAATATTATTCTTGAAGAATGCAATATTAGGGTCGACCTTTCCAAATATACTGGTTTCTTCTCAAGTTGCATTCACCTTTTTAGAAATGCCGTTGATCACGGACTAGAAGACCCCAAGACAAGAAAGCAAAAAAATAAATCAGAAACAGGCCTTATCACCATAAGCTTCTCAGAAAAAGAAGATGGTATCATTGAAATGCTTTTTAAAGACGATGGTGTTGGTATTCACCCAGCTGTTGTCAGGGATAGTGTTTACAAAATGGGAAGAAGGAGTCATGAAGAACTCCAAAAACTGAGTGACAAAGAGGCCCTTCAACTTATCTTTATCCAAGGCCTTTCAACAAAAGAAGAAACCACGGGCCTCTCAGGACGGGGAATTGGCCTTGATGCATTATATGACGAGACCAAAAACATAGGTGGAAAAGTTGAGGTCCTCTCCAAATTAGACGAGGGAACAACCTTTATTTTTAAAATTCCTATAATCATCTAACTACTTGTTTTTACTAATATAAATAGAATCTAACTGGCCTTATTTCCTTGAAAATATTACACCGTTAGTTGAAACTGGCCCCTCAATCCACTACAAACAACGCATGGCAAAACAAAAAGAATCATGGGCCCATCTTAGCGATCAACTACTTTTGGAAACACCTGTTTCGAAGCTTGGCCTTTCTTTAGAAAATCACCCTCTAATGGTTCTCATTAACAAGCTCTCAAAGGAGCTTGAGTTAAAAGGGATTCGGCTCAAACCAAAGGTTTACCTTTCCGATGATTGGTTTTGTGCTGATGGAACAACCACCTTTGCCATCCCCTTTACTCTTCTTCACCCCCGGTTAAAAAAGTTAGAAGAGCTTTATGTTGGAGAAATGGAAGGCGGAACTGATGATTGGTTTATGAAGCTTGCAAGACATGAGATGGCACATGTTTTAGATAATGCTTACAATCTTCGAAACTCTACTCAAAGAACTGATTTATTTGGTGATAGTAATAGGCCCTACCCTGAAGCTTATGAATATAGGCGCTACTCTAAGTCTTACGTTCGTCACATTGAAGATGGCTATGCCCAAAGTCACCCAGACGAAGACTGGGCCGAGACATTTGCCGTATGGCTGACGCCAAACTCGAATTGGAAAAAAGAATATAAGGGATGGCCCGCACTTAAGAAACTTAAGTTCATAAATGATAATTTAAAGAAAAAAGTTAAAAATCAAAAACCACTTTTAGAAAACGAAGAAATGCCCCACAACTTGGAGGACATCTCCCTTACTTTGAGGGAATACCTTGAGCAGAAGAGGGACCGTCTTTTTCCAAAAAGAAGCATCACTTTACCTAAAACTGAAAAGCCGCTCTTTTTAAAAAAGAAACCAACAAATAAAAATCCTTTAGCATCAGCTGTGATTAAAGAAAATAAGAAGTTTATCAGTCAAGTTATCAAACAAGAAACCGACCAATATTTATACCGGGTCAATCAGGCTTTGGACTTGTTCATAACTGATTGTGATAGGCTAAAATGGACCATTCATCCTACAGCTACAAAAAGGCCTCATTACTTGGCCAAAGTACTAGCTACCCAGGTAAATACAATCATCCAAGGAGGGCATCACAGGATTATTATGTGAAAAAAAGGTTTAATATCCTCGTTCTCATGCATGATTTCCTTGTCCCCAAAAAAAGAAACTCTACACGGGGGCGCCTTAATAGAGACAAAACCCCCTGGATCACAGAATACGATGTTTTAAAGGCATTAAAAGATTTAGGCCATAGGGCCTTTCCTTTTGGGCTTAGTGATGATTTAAACAAACTTGATGAGGCCATCCATGAAATAAACCCTAATCTCATTTTTAACATGGTGGAAACCTTTAGAGGAGATCGTCTTTATGAACCTCACCTAGCTAGCTTTCTTGAATTAAAAGGTATTCCCTACACAGGTTGCAACCCACGAGGTTTAACATTGGCAAGAGATAAAGGACTTGCAAAAAAAATTTTACATTACCACCAATTGCCAACCCCCAAATTTTTTATATGCCTTAGAGGAAAAACCCCTCACAAAAAAGACTTAAACGAGCTTAAATTCCCCCTTATTGTTAAATGCCTTTCAGAAGAATCCAGTTATGGACTTTCTCAATCCTCTATTGTTAAAAATAATAAACAGCTTTCTGAAAGACTAGATTATATCCATAAAAAACTTCAAACCGACGCCATAGTTGAAGAATTTATCATTGGCAGAGAGCTGAGCGTAGGAGTTTTAGGAAACGACCGACCAGAGGTATTACCTGTATGCGAAGTGACTTTCAATAAATCCAACGAACCACTTAATGAGATTTATACGCCAAATGCTAAATGGAATCCAAAATATCAAAAGAAAAAAGGGATCAAAAGTAAAAAAGCTAAACTACAGCATTTGGAAGAAAAGTATATTCAAAAAATCGCTCTTAAAAGTTTTAAAGAGCTTAAGTTAAATGGATACGCCCGATTGGACATTAGATTGGGAGAAGACGGTACTCCCTATATTATAGAAATAAATCCAAACCCTGGTATTACAGCTGATTGTGAATTTGCAAAGGCGGCGAAATGGGGAGGAATTGATTATCCAAATCTTATTGAAAAGATCTTGTACTTAGGTCTTCACTTTCAACCTCAGTGTCACTTGGGCGCTGCTTAAGTTTCTTTTCCTTAAAAAACCTGACTTTCAAAATAATAGGCCCCATTTAAAGGGGCTTTAACTTCTCCGACTTTCACTTTCAGTTTAATTTTCGGAAAATTTGTTAAAGTGTGAGTTTAACGATCTATTTTAATGAGCGATCTCTTCAATGTTAGAAAGGAGGACATCATGGGTGCATCTATGTCTCAAAATGGAAAAAAAATATTTCTTTTTTCTTTGACCCTCTTACTATCATTAAGCTTTGTCCAAAACTCTTACTCTCAATGGGTTAAGTTTGGGAGTACTGGAAAAACAGGTTTTAATGGGCAACAAGGAGTAAAGGGACAAAATGGTAGAAATGTTGTCGTGGAAGCAACTGGAGAAAAAATCTATTTAAGACTGAGAGGAGGAGATGGATCTCCAGGCAGAGATGGTGGTAGAGGTAATGATGGTTTCAATTGCTGGCAAAGAAGAGGTGAATGGAATATGGTGGGCGCCAGTGGTGGAACCGGCGGATATGGAGGTAAAGGAGGAAATGGTGGTAACGGAGGCAATACAACCGTTTATTATACAAACATCGATCAGCTTGCCAATATAAATATCGATGCAGAAGGAGGACGAGGCTCTTTTGGAGGAAGAGGAGCTGAAGGAGGAAGACCCTGTTTTTGCACCTACAGGGCCTGGAGAGTCCGCTATAAAGATCGAAATGGAAAAGTTTTTTATAGAGACTTTCAATGTTTTGCAGGTGAGAGAGGCAAAATGGGAAGACCAGGACAAAATGGCCAAAATGGATCTTTGGGTGTTGCTAAACTTATAAAAAGCGAAACTCCTCTCAAGCCAGTCAGAAGGTCACTCATGGTAGGAGCATC
>CEUM01048174.1_pt1 | contig 22064 bp, 24 predicted proteins | sample 356421 | NCBI WGS metagenome assembly CEUM01 (sample SAMEA2622716, study PRJEB7988) | marine metagenome | biome: marine biome (ENVO:00000447); feature: surface water layer (ENVO:00002042); material: "saline water (ENVO:00002010), including plankton (ENVO:xxxxxxxx)" | depth 5 m | reverse complement strand
TTTTCATCCTGGTAAGAGGGGTTCGATTCCCCTACGGGCTACAAAATATAAAACACTATGGCTAACCATAAGTCCGCTTTAAAAAACATACGCTCTGACGAAACAAAACGCCTTCGCAACCGTCTGCAACACAAAACGATGCGTAATGCGTTGAGAGATTTTCAGGAAATCAAAACTAAGAAAGCTGCTACCAAAGCACTCCCTTCTTTAATTTCTAAGATCGATAAGCTTGCTAAACGCAATATTATTCATGCGAACAAAGCAGCTAACATAAAATCGAAAGTAACTAAGCACGTAGCTTCTTTGTAAGTTATGTTAAGACCAAAAAAAAAGGGCTTCCATCGGAAGCCCTTTTTTTTTCTCGTATTGTTAATTATTCATTGAAATTAAAAATTCTTCATTATTAAGCGTCCTCTTGATTCGATCTTCAATAAACTCCATCGCCTCAACAGGATTCATGTCTGCAAGGTATTTTCTCATCACCCACATTCTTTGAACGGTGTTTTCATCGAGGAGCATATCATCTCTACGCGTACTTGAAGAAACCAAATCAATTGCTGGGAAAATTCTTCGATTTGAGATTCTGCGATCAAGCTGTAGTTCCATGTTACCTGTCCCTTTAAATTCTTCAAAAATAACTTCATCCATTTTGGAGCCAGTTTCTGTCAATGCAGTAGCAATGATTGATAACGACCCACCATTTTCGATGTTTCTCGCAGCTCCAAAGAAACGTTTTGGTTTGTGTAATGCATTGGCATCAACTCCACCACTTAAAATTTTTCCCGAAGCAGGTTGAACCGTGTTGTACGCACGTGCTAAGCGAGTAATTGAATCGAGCAGTATCACCACATCGTGGCCACATTCCACTAATCTTTTTGCCTTTTCAAGAACGATGTTTGCAACCTTTACGTGCCTGTCAGCTGGCTCGTCAAAAGTAGAAGCAACGACTTCTCCTTTTACGTTGCGCTGCATATCCGTTACCTCTTCTGGTCTCTCATCTATCAAAAGGATGATTTGGTATACTTCTGGGTGATTTGCTGCAATGGCATTGGCAACGTCCTTAAGTAACATGGTCTTACCTGTTTTGGGTTGCGAAACAATCATTCCACGTTGCCCTTTTCCGATCGGGGAAAACAAGTCTATGATTCGAGTAGATATCGTGCTCTGCTTTTCGGCAATATTGAATTTTTCATTGGGAAACAATGGTGTCAAGTGCTCGAAAGAAACCCGATCACGAACTACATTTGGGCTTAGCCCATTTATGGTACTTACCTTAATCAACGGAAAATATTTCTCTCCCTCTTTTGGGGGTCGAACATGACCAAGAACCGTATCACCAGTTTTTAAGCCAAACAGCCGGACTTGCGACTGAGATACATAAATATCATCTGGTGATGATAGGTAGTTGTAATCTGAAGATCGCAAAAATCCATAACTTTCAGGCATCATTTCCAATACCCCTTCACTTTCAATAATTCCTTCGAACTCATAATCAGGTTGGCGATATTTATTTCGAGTGTCTTTGTTGTGGCTGTCTACTTTTTTGTTGTGTTGCGCCTTGTTTTTTTCGTCGGCTTGCTGATGTTTATCATTTTGATTTGGATGTTTTTTATCAGTTTTTAACTTGCCATTTTGTGTTTTTTTTGGGGTTTCTTTTTTAGGCGCTTCTTTTGATTCGGAATCGACCTGTTTTTCCTTTTTAACTTCAGGTTGACTCGCAATGTGATCAATAATACTGTAGGCAAGATCTATTTTCTTTTGTCCTGCAATCCCCTTAATACCTAAGTTTTTTGCAATTTCTTGTAGCTCAGGAAGCTTTTTTGATTTTAATTCAGCGATTTCTAACATTATGTAGATGAAAAATAAATAATATGGAAGTGAAAGTTGGAATGAAGTTGTTCCAATTACTTTACAAATATACAACTATTTTTTACTTTTACTAAAACTTTATCGGTGTTACAGCGAATTCAAACCATCTTTCTATTATTTGTTTCTCTCGTTCAGTTGGCGGGATATATTTTCCTTCCCGATCGTTTGTTGTATTCTGGTGTTTCTGTTGAAGTTGATGAATCTTATATGTTACTCATCTCCAACCTCTTACTTATTATTGTTCCCTTTTGGAATATTTTTCAATTTCGGAACAGAAAGCGGCAATTTGTAACGAATCGAATTCTTTTACTGATTACACTCGGCGTATTGCTCAATCAATGTATCGGCTATTTTTATATCGATAGCAATGAAACTCACCAGCTTTTGGTTAGCATTGTTGCGATTCATACCATCATTTTTGTCTCCCTTGCCAACAAAGCCATAAAGCGCGATGAAGATTTAATTCGATCTGCTGATCGTCTTCGTTGAGGATTTGCGCTTCACTTCAACGACTTCCATATTTGTTATCTCTCCTTTAGAAAGTTCAAAACGTACCATTGTTCGAACCTTATGAAATCCGTGTTTTCCCATGGCTCCAGGATTGATAAATAAGACTTGATGGGTTTTGTCAAACTGAATTTTTAATATGTGAGAGTGTCCACAAATAAAAAGTTTCGGCTTCACAGACTTAATTTGTTGACCTATTCCCTTTGCGTAACGCCCGGGCCTTCCACCAATATGAGTCATAAATACTTTGACACCTTCGCATGTAAATACCAAATCTTTTGGAAAGCTTGTTCTTAGCTCTGCACCATCAATATTTCCATACACAGCACGAAGGAGCTTAATTTTAGATATTTTGTCTGTTACATCAATTGACCCAACATCACCAGCATGCCAAACCTCATCTGACTCATTCACATACTCCATTATATGGTCGTCGATGTAGCCATGTGTGTCGGAAAGTAAAAGTATTTTTTTCATTTGTGATGAAAGCAGTGGAAATAGAAACAATATCTTTGTCGAACAAAAATAGTACTCCTTGCGTTATTTTATAGAACTATCTTACGATGGCACACCCTTTGTTGGTTGGCAACGACAGCCTGCGGGCGATAGCGTGCAGTCATGTTTGGAAGATGCCTTGTCAATTTTATTTCGAAAACCGCTCAGTATTGTTGGTGCTGGTCGGACCGACGCAGGGGTTCATGCCCATCAATTGTTTGCTCATGTTGACATTGATGATCATGTCGATAAAGACTTGACGTTTCGCCTCAACAAGCTCCTTCCGAAAGAAATTGCAGTCCGCAATATTATCCCTGTCACTCAAGATGCTCACGCACGCTTTGATGCGGTTAGCAGGAGTTATCGTTACAACCTTACCACACAAAAAAATCCCTTTTTGCAAAAACGTTCCTATCATTTTGCCAAGCCCATAGATGTCGAATTGATGAATCAAGCAGCCAAAATTTTAATTGATCATAAGGATTTTAAGTGTTTTTCAAAGTCAAAAACAGACGTCAAAACGTATATATGTGATATTCAACATGCGCACTGGCAACAAGATGGAAGTGAATTGGTTTTCTTTATACAGGCAAATCGGTTTTTGAGAAATATGGTTCGGGCTATTGTGGGTACGCTCATAGCGGTTGGTTTGAGAAAAATCAGTATATCAGATTTTAAAGCTATACTTGCAAGCCGTGATCGGAGTCAAGCGGGTTACTCTGTTCCAGCCCACGGGCTTTACCTAGAAAAAGTAAGTTATCCAAAGCATATATTTGCGATATGAGTTCTAAGGTAACCGGTTCTATTTTAGATGTGTCACTCTTCAAGAGACTCATGCGATATGTCCGTCCGTACAGGTTTACGTTTATTTTTGTTCTAACTGCAGCGATTTTGCTCTCTGTTTTTTCAACCCTTAATCCGTATTTGTTAAAAATAACAGTTGATGACTACATCACGTTAAAAGACTACGACGGTATGCTAATATTTATTGGCATCATGACTGGGGTTTTGTTTTTGGAGGTGTTTTTTCAGTTTTCGTTTATTTATTATGCAAATTGGCTTGGACAACGAGTCGTTTACGATCTCCGCAGAGAACTATTCAGAAGAATGATTGGCTTTCGGATGACCTTTTTCGACAAGTCAGCAGTAGGTAGATTGGTTACACGCGCGGTCAATGACATCGAAACCATTGCGAGCATTTTTAGTCAGGGCCTGTTTATGATTATTGCTGATCTGCTCAAAATGTTAATCGTAGTTGGTGTTATGTTGAGTGTGAGTTGGAAACTTTCTCTTATTGTTTTTGCAGTTCTCCCCTTGATTTTGTTTGCCACACGAAAGTTTCAAAAAGCAATGAAATTTGCATTTGACGAGGTGCGAACGCAAGTCGCCAATTTAAATACTTTTATTCAGGAGAGAATTTCGGGGATGCATATCGTTCAACTTTTTGTTCGAGAGCATCAAGAGTACCAATCTTTTCAAGAGATCAATGAAAAGCATAAAAAAGCTTGGCTGAAAACGGTATGGTATAACTCCATTTTCTTTCCAATAGCAGAACTTTCTACTTCGATAACCATCGGCTTATTGGTTTGGTATGGAGGTCTCAGCGTCATTGCGCAAGAAAATGGAATTACCTTGGGCTCGATCTTTTTGTTTATTCAGCTCACGCAAATGCTGTTTCGTCCCTTGCGACAAATCGCAGATAAATTCAATACCCTGCAAATGGGCATGGTCGCGGTTCAGCGCGTATTTGCCTTAATGGATACGGATAGCCATATCCCCGATGATGGTTTTCTCGAAACCAAAGACATGAAGGGAAAAATTTCATTTCAGAATGTTGTGTTTTCATACAAAAAAGGTGAGACGGTAATCAATGACATTTCCTTTAATGTGAATGATGGAGAAACCATAGCCATAGTCGGTGCTACTGGAGCTGGAAAATCAACAATTATCAATCTACTCAGTCGATTTTATGATATAAATAAGGGAAGTATAGAACTTGATGATAAGAACATCAAATCCTATAAGCTTTCGTCGTTAAGAAACGCAATTGCAGTTGTTCTTCAAGATGTGTTTTTGTTTGCAGATACGATTCAAAACAACATCAGCATGTGGGACTCATCGATCAGCGAGGAACAGGTGATGGAAGCTGCAAGGCACATCGGGATTGATAAATTTATTTCAAAACTTCCAGGCAAACTTAAATACGATGTTAAAGAACGTGGCGCCATGCTTTCTGGCGGTCAACGACAACTCATTGCCTTTTTAAGGGCGTATGTGTCCAACCCCTCAATATTGGTTTTGGATGAAGCCACTTCATCTGTTGATGGCGAAACAGAGGAATTAATTCAGATTGCAACAGACCGATTGACTGAGGGGAAAACAGCAATCATAATCGCACACCGTTTAGCGACTGTCCAAAAAGCTGATCGCATTATTGTAATGGATAAGGGTAAAATTGTTGAGATAGGATCCCATGAAAAACTGTTGCAAATCGATGGTGGGTTTTATCAAAACCTGCATAATGTGAAGTTAATTCAAAAGCAAGAGTCCATCTAGCTTAAATCTTCTTCGATTATTTCGATAAGGTTGTCATTGCTAGTGAAGGATACAAACTCTCCATTTTTGATATAAGAAATTTTTCCAGTTTCCTCAGAAACAACGAGAACAGTCGCATCTGTTTTTTCAGAAACCCCAACTGCTGCACGGTGTCTGAGACCGTATCGCACAGGGATATCTGACTGTTCGCTTATTGGTAAAGCCACGCGTGTTGCCACAATGCGATTTCCGTCAATCACAATAGCACCATCGTGCAATGGCCCTCCTTTGAAGAAAATGCTTTCAATGACAGGAGTTGAAATATCCATACTCACTTGATCTCCGGACTCTTTAAACATATCAAGACTGGTGTTGCGTTCAAAAACAATTAATGCCCCAATGTTTTGTGCGCTCAGTTCTGAACAGGCATTCACCACTATTTTCGCTTCCGAATGATTACTGTGCTCACTATTGGTTAATATATTCCAATACCGTCTAAAATTTTTCGGGCTTGCCAAGTTCGTAGACCCTACTGTAAGCAATAGTTTTCGGATTTCTTGTTGGAAAACCACAATGAGCGCAAACACCCCTACACTGATAAAGCCACCCAAAATATTACTCAATACATTCATTTGAAGAATATCTGTGAGCTTCCAAATCAAATACACAATAACAATTCCGGTGAAGATGTTAATAGCGGCAGTACCTTTTACAAGTCGGTAAATGTAGTATAGCAGTATGGCAACAAGGACGATGTCGAGAATGTCAATGATACGTACTTGTAGAAAATCGAGCGGATTCAAATGAAATTTTTTATAAAATTAAGTAAAATTCACCAAGCTTAGGTTGTTGGAGTCGATTCCTGTTGGTTTAAATAATTCACAAGTTGAAAAACTTGCACGGCTTCTTTTACGTCATGTACACGAAGTATAGAGGCACCTTTCTGTACAGCAATTGTATGGATTACGGTTGTGCCATTTAAAGCGTTTTCGGCATCTACATCTACAATTTGTTGAATCATCGACTTTCTTGACACGCCAACCAAAAGGGGACAACCGAGTGAATGAAATTTCTCAAATTGGTTTAAAAGCTGATAGTTGTGGGACAGCGATTTTCCAAACCCAAAGCCTGGGTCGAGTATAAGTTGCCGAATTCCCAATTGTATTGCCCGATTACAGAACCGTTCAAGAGCAATAAATACATCGCTCACTACATTTTGATAAGTGGGGTTGTTTTGCATTGTCTTTGGAGTCCCTTGCATATGCATGGCAATATAGGGTACACCAAGCGACGCAACGGTCTCTAGCATCTGTTCGTCGATGGTTCCAGCTGAGATGTCATTGACAACTGCAGCCCCAGACTCAATAGCTTTCTCAGCAACAACACTTGAGGTTGTGTCTATCGAAATGATAGCTTTGGGGAAGTTTTTTAAAATCGCTAAAATTGCAGGTATTACACGCTCAATTTCTTCTTTGGGAGATACTGGGTTTGAGCCAGGTCTTGAGCTTGCCCCACCAATATCGATAAAAGTTGCCCCCTCATCTAGCATGCGTTTTGTCTGCGTTAGAACTTTCTCAATCTCTGTAAACTTTCCGCCATCATAAAAAGAGTCAGGGGTGATATTAAGCACCCCCATTACATGGCCTTGTGACAGATCAATCGGTACGGAATTGCAGTTAATAATCATTCAAAAAATGAATAGAGAAAGAATAGATTTTTTAAAAAATTTGACCGAAATTTACACAAAAGTTTTTCATCTTGGCGACTACAGACCAGCAGTATGATACTGCATTGCAAATATGCAGTGATTTATTTGAGAAAAAAATGCACGACTACGGATGTGCGTGGCGTATTCTTCGTGTGTCGTCTTTAACGGATCAAATTTTTATTAAAGCTCAGCGAATACGAACCCTTCAGCAGAGTAAAACCCAACGCATTGATGAAGGACAGTTTTCTGAGTTTATTGGCATTGTGAATTATTGCGTGATGGCCTTGATTCAAATCGAAAAGGGGATAGCAGATCAGCCCGATATGTCATCGGAAGCGGTATTGTCTCATTACAGCACTCAAATTGGTATTGCAAAGTCTTTAATGCAAAATAAAAACCATGACTATGGAGAGGCCTGGCGCGACATGCGGGTGAGCTCACTGACCGATCTTATCCTTCAAAAACTACTTCGTGTTAAGCAGATTGAGGACAACAATGGACAAACATTAGTGAGCGAAGGTCTTGCGGCAAATTATCTAGACATGATTAATTACGCGATTTTTGCCCTCATACACTTAGAAAATTCATGATTTTTTGAAAAGAATTTCTTCCGTATTGATTACACTTTGGGGAGTAGCCACGATCGTTTTCCTTTTATTTAGTGTTCTTCCTGGTGATCCTGCCCAAATGATGCTGGGGCAAAATGCAAACAGTGAAGAACTCATATTGATTCAAAAAAAATTCGGTTTTGATCAACCAGTATTCAAGCAGTATACTAGCTATTTGAATGATTTGAGTCCAATCTCGATTCACCCTCAAACTCATGATTTTAATGGCCTGTCAACGAATCAATACAGTTACACAAGTATTTTCAATCTTGGGGAGAGAGTACTTGTCTTGAAATGGCCTTACTTAAGAGAATCATTTCAGAAGAGTGGTGTTCAAGTCAGCCAAGTGATTCAAGATACCCTTCCAAATACTGCAATACTCGCCATGGCTGCTCTATTGATTGCGATATGTTTTGGAATTTTATTTGGAATCTTGTCCGCCATCTTCGTACATAGCCCTATAGATCGCATTTTGCAATTGGTGAGTACGATGGGGATGAGTTTACCATCTTTTTTTAGTGCGATTCTTGTTGCTTGGATTTTTGGGTTTTTACTTCACGAATATACATCACTTGATATGACAGGAAGTTTGTATGTTCTTGATGATTTGGGGGAATCCTATCACATTGCTTGGAAAAACCTTGTTCTCCCTGCATTTGTATTGGGCATTCGCCCGCTAGCTGTTGTTACTCAATTAATGAGAAATGCCTTATTGGATGAATGGAATCGTGCCTATGTCAAAACCGCTCGCGCAAAAGGATTGTCTATGTCTGTTATCATTTGGAAGCATATGTTAAAAAATGCTTTGAATCCTGTTATTACAGCTCTTTCGGGATGGTTTGCGAGCATGCTAGCAGGAGCGGTTTTTGTCGAATATATTTTTGGATGGAATGGAATTGGTAAGGAAATTGTGAATGCACTAAATGTTCTCGATGTTCCAGTCCTCATGGGGTCGGTGCTTACCGTTTCATTTTTATTTATCATGATTAACCAAGTTGTAGATTTACTCTACGCTTATCTTGATCCGAAAGTACAATTAAACTAAATTCAATTATGAGAAAACAAATCGTTGCAGGAAACTGGAAAATGAATAAAACCGAATCGGAAACGATTCAACTTATCAATGAGCTTAAGCAACAAGATTTAAATAGTGAGGTCGAGGTTTTTATCGCTCCAACTTATGTAAATCTTTCAGCTGCTGTGAAATCTACTACATCAAGCGAGATTCGAATAGCTGCACAAAACATGCATCAATCAGCAAGCGGTGCATATACAGGTGAAATTTCAGCTGGTATGCTCCAAGATATTGGTGTTGAGCATGTAATTTTGGGCCATTCAGAGCGTCGTGCTTATTTTGGTGAAACCGATGAGCTTTTAAAAGAAAAAGTAAAAGCTGCGTTGGAAGCAGGTTTGGGTGTTATTTTTTGTTTTGGAGAAGAACTTGAAGAGCGTAAATCGGACACACATTTCGATGTTGTCAAACAACAATTGTCTACTGCCTTATTTGATTTAGACGCAACACAATGGCCACAAATTGTGTTGGCGTATGAACCTGTATGGGCAATTGGAACTGGAGAAACAGCATCTCCTGAGCAGGCGCAAGAAATGCATGCTTTTATACGCTCGCTGATACGTGAACACTACGATTACGCTTGTGCAGATGGTGTTTCCATTCTTTATGGGGGTAGCGTAAAGCCAGCCAATGCAACTGAAATTTTTGCACAAGCTGATGTGGACGGTGGACTGATTGGTGGTGCTTCCCTTCAAGCTGAGGACTTCGCAGCCATTGTCAATGGATTCTAATGACATTTATATTGAGATTGACTTTTATGTTTCTCCTCCTGATGAAGGAAGGGATATTCTTCTTGCCCTCTTATCGGAACAACAGTTTGAAAGTTTTTTGGAGACAGAAAATGGTCTCCGCGCTTATGTAAAACAGGAAGATTGGGATTTTGTAGATGTAAAGCGGGCATTGTCACGCATGCCTTCTGCTTATAAAGTCTCATATTGTACCAAAAATATTCCTCTTCAAAACTGGAATGCCCATTGGGAGTCCTCATTTCATCCCATTGTTGTAGGAGATTATACGGTTCGAGCTCCTTTTCATCCACCAAAAACCACCCCTTATGAACTGATCATCGAACCGAAAATGTCATTTGGAACAGGTCACCATCAAACCACGCGGCTAATGATAACGCAAGTATTGGAGATTGGTATAGAAGGTAAGAGCGTACTCGATATGGGTTGTGGTACTGGAATTTTGGGAATACTAGCTGCTCATCTCGGCGCAAAATCAGTGTTGGCAGTTGATATTGAACCATGGTGTGTAGAGAATACGCTGGAAAACGCAGAACAAAATCAATGTCATCACGTCATTGAGGCGATAAGAGGAGATATTGATAGAGTTGCAGAATTCGTTGACTTGATTTTTGCCAACATCAATCGCAATACACTGATTCGCCATATTCCACACTACGCAAAACGACTTCAAAGGGACGGAATATTATTGTTAAGTGGGTTTTATCAAACAGATCTTTTATCAATTACTCAAGAGTGTAAAGCAAATGGTTTAACCTTTCATTCAAATACCCAACTTGATGATTGGGTTTGCGCAAAATACGTATATTCAGGGTTGTGATGATTCGATTTGACCAACATAAAGAACAAGAAAGCCAAGATGAGGACGTTCTCGTTGCAACCGAACGCGAACATGAAATCATTTTGTACAATGATGACGTCAACACCTTTGACCATGTCATCAAAACACTGATTACGGTGTGTGAGCATACACCGCATCAAGCCGAACAATGTGCTATGATTGTTCACTACAACGGTAAATGTGCCGTGAAGTCTGGAACTTATAAAGAATTAGAGCCGAAATGCACACGTTTACTTGATGCTGGCCTAAGTGCTGAGATTGTGTAAAAAGATTTTCGTTAATCATTTTTTTGAGTTTACTTACCTTTGGGGAAAAAGATTGCACGATGAAGACAGAAAAAATCATACTGGCTTTACTGTTTGGCGCCTCTGCTGCTTATGCCCAAACAGATCAGCTAAGAAGTAGTATCCACCAGTTTGTTGTTACTGATATTGACGGAAATCCTTTTCATTTTAACACTTTGAAGGGGAAGAAAGTCATGGTAGTCAATACGGCCTCAAAATGTGGTTTGACATCGCAGTACAAAAAACTTCAAAATTTATATGATAAGTATGGAAGAAATAATTTTGTAATTATTGCCTTCCCATCCAATAATTTTATGTGGCAAGAACCTGGCTCTAACCCTGAAATTAAGGCATTTTGTGAAAAAAACTATGGGGTTAGTTTTCCAGTTATGGAAAAGATTTCAGTAAAAGGCAGATCAAAGCATCCTGTTTATGCATTTTTAACCGATGCAAATAAAAATGGAGTCAAAAGTTCATCAGTCACTTGGAATTTTCAAAAATATCTTATTGATGAAGAAGGTCAACTCGTTGATGTGATTTCACCGCGAACACAACCCGACGACCCCAAAATTATTGATTGGATTAAAAGTTAATGGCAAAACAACTCGACATATTGGCATTTGGTGCACACCCCGATGATGTGGAGTTGAGCTGTGGAGGTACGATTGCTAAGGAAGTGTCATTAGGTAAAAAGGTCGGGATTGTTGATTTGACTCGCGGCGAACTTGGAACACGAGGCACTGCTGAAATTAGAGACAAAGAAGCAAAACAAGCAGCATCCATATTGGGTGTGTCCATGAGAGAAAATCTCGGTTTCCGCGACGGGTTTTTTAAAAACGATGAAGCAAATCAACTCGAGATCATTAAGATTCTTAGGAAATATAGACCAAAGTTGGTCCTTTGTAATGCGCAAACGGATCGCCACATTGACCATGGACGTGCAGCATTACTTATTCATGAAGCCAGTTTTTTAAGCGGTCTTCGTAAGATCGATACTGTTGTAGATGGTATGCCACAAAAACCATGGCGCCCTACTCAGGTGTATCACTACATGCAATGGAACAATGACCCTTGTGATTTCGTTGTCGATATCAGTGAATATATTGATAAAAAGATGGCAGCGATTCTTGCTTTTGGTTCCCAATTCTATAATGAAAAATCGAATGAACCAGAAACCCCAATCAGCAGCCAGCAGTTTTTGGACAGCATTCAGAATAGAGCTGCGGATTTAGGGAGAATGATTGGTGTTAGCTATGCAGAAGGTTTCACGACTCAACGCCAATTGGCCGTTGCTCAGATTTCAGATTTGATATAGCACAAAATTCTTTTGAGTCAGAAAGCAAAAACTCGTACATTTGCGTGCGAAAATGGTGGTTGTAGCTCAGTTGGTTAGAGCGCTAGATTGTGGTTCTAGAGGTCGCCGGTTCGAGACCGGTCTTCCACCCTTCAAAAACCCTTCGAGAAATCGAGGGGTTTTATTCTTAGAAGCCTTAACATGTAAAGACTTACTCTTTTCAATGAATTCTCCTGATATAACTCTAACATATAATCAATACGGTTCTTGGATGAATAAAAACAGAGGATAGATTTTCTAAATATCAGGCTTTACCCCATTGTACAACATTTAAAGGGTATAACTATTTACAAATAAGGGAGTTAAGAAAAAACTTAACCCCCTTTTTGTTAAGAGTAGATTTAATCGGTGTATGGGCTACAATTAACCTCATTGAAAATATATTAACATTTTCTTATTGTTCTTACTAATGATTAGAAATTTATTTTTTTATTTTAGAGCTGATATAAAAACAAACAAATGAAAAAACTATTTTTAATATTATTTACAGTCTCATTGAGTGCACAAGTTCCTGCTGTCGTTGAGGTTGAAGAATGGGTTTCAGATAATCCTAAAAAATTGGTCGAAATGTTCAACCACTGGACTGATTTGGAAGCTGAACAAAATGGAGTTTATTCCTTTGTTCTTGAAGTTATCGACGGGAATAAAGTTTACCTATGCCGAACTTTTGACGATATGGGGCAAATGGTAAAAAAAGAAGAGGATAAATGGGGTGATGAAGGTTGGCAAAGCAAAACATTCCAAAACTGGGACAAGAAATATGATTGGCAGGACTTTTCTAGTGTCAACCCCGAGAGATTAATGACGCACGTTTTTTATCACTGGGAGGAATTAAGCTATATCCCAGAGGGAATGAACCTTGCTGAACAACTGCCAAAGCTTAAATTCAGAAGAAATATTACAATGGACATCCAAAATGGTGATGGTAATTGGGATAAATTTCAAAATCAAATAAAAGCTGGTATTGAAAATGACAAAAAACTTAAGAATAACTATGTAAGGCTGATGTATTCACCAGTATATGGCGGAATTCGTGGTGCTGATTTTTTAATGATTGTGATGGATGAATCAAGGGCATCATATTATAAGGGTCTAGAAAAAAGAAATAAGAAAAGGGACAGTGACGATGATTGGAATTCAATTCAAAATGATAATGTAGCAAATTGGATTGATGAAGAAGACATTAAAGTCCATTACTAAACATGTAGATCAATAGCTATTTAAAATTTATAAACAATGAATAAATATATTTTAATTTTATTTGCGATGTCTTTGATTGTTTCTTGCTCGCAGGTAACATCAACCACATCCAATGGTTTTGGACCTAGAGATTTTGCTATTACTATGGGAAGTCAGAGTTCCGTAGATGTTGTAATTGCAATGGACAAATTATGGAAAGAGGGTGACTTTGATGGTATGCGTGAGCATATTAGCGATTCTGCACGATTTGTCTGGGAAGATGGAAGAGTACATAGCCGTGAGGAATTTATAAATTCACTAAAATCAGATTCATTAATGTATTCTTGGACATTTGACTGGGCTTTCTCAGTAAAAGATGATAATGCAGAGGAAACAAATGAGTGGGTAAATGCTGGTTTTAATGTAATTGCATCAACAAAAAGTGGTGATACATTGGATCGGGGACATTACAATGAATGGTATCGAATTAATAAAGATGGTAAAATATCATTTTGGTATAACACCAAAGCAAATCGATAGACGTAAACATTTTTAAACTTAAGAGTATCCATAAGCCTCGTATAAACTACGAGGTTTATTCGTTTAAACCATGGACAGATTAATTTCTTCAAATTCAGCCACTTCTAATCCTCTTTGATAGATTAGATGTGCATGTAGACTGCAATTTCCAATAGCTCTGACTTAGAAATGATTTATGATTTAACTATTTAGTTAACGATTCCGATTATATTTTTCTAAATTCGTAGATTATCAATTCGGATGAAAAAAATATTTCTAATCGCTCTTACAACTATTTGCGCTCTCGGTTGTGTCAATTCAAATTCTAGAAAAGACCATTCGATGTACTGGCAGAAAATGAGTGCAGAATACTACGCACTTTGTATACAGGCGTATAATATGGCCAAACTTAAGATTGATAAAGCCCTAATTAATTCTTCTAAAGAGCCCCTTGCAATTATTGCTGACATTGACGAGACAGTACTCAATAACCTTCCCTACAATGAAATGCTGATTGAAACAGGGGAGTCGTTTTCACAAAAAACATGGTCGGAGTGGGTCAATAAACAAGAAGCAACACCAATCCCTGGAGCTTTAGATTTTTTCAACTATGTGGAAGACCAAAATATTGAAATCATTTACCTTTCCAATAGAAGAGTAGAAAATTACGAGCCAACAAAAGCGAATTTGATTTCGGCTGGTTTTCCTTTTGATGATCAAACGATTATGCTACTAAGAGACAAGGATGGAAATAAAGAATCGAGACGAAAGCAGCTTTCAGGCTATAATATCTTGCTACTTTTAGGAGATAATCTTTCAGATTTTAATGAACGTTTTTACAAGAAATCAAATGAATCTCGGATCGAAGGGGTTAATTTGCTTCAGCAAATGTTTGCAGATCGATATATTCTATTTCCAAACCTTATTTATGGTACTTGGGAGATGGGATTTGAGAACTAGAGTGTAAAATATATCTAGGCAACTAGTCCGTGTCTGCATAGCTAATTTCAACTAAAATTTCATTGCGTCGATTCATGACTTTATAAGGGCTATCGTATGATAAAACAACGGGGTTGGATATCGATTTGAGATCGTGCTTTTGAATCTCTTTCATCAATCGATCGGTATGAATCTTCACTTTGGAAGCATTGCTATATCCACCATAACGGACTGCTGCATAATAGCCAGGTTTGGACTCGTAAATTTTCACGTTAGCTGCTGATGGAGTAGGGGCGTCCTTTTCCATGTATTTATTCGGCAAAACAAATTCCATTGCTGAGGTTCCGTCTTCTTGATACATATAGACAGGTGTTGTCATTTCAATTTTCTCATTGTTCTGATTATCACCCGAGATATAGCGAAAAAGAGTTGAAAAGGGATTACCAGTATTTGCTTTTGTTTTTGCCATCATAGCAGGTGGGTAAAACCGAATTTCAAGGTCATCTATATTTTGAAGAACCTCGTAGGGTTGTGATTCGTAACGCTGACCCATTGTCCAACAAGTAATTAATGATACAAAAACAATTGTAAAAACCTTCAACTTAGTCATCATTTGAAATTTCACTATCCTCTTTTAACGATAGCCGTTCCTCTCTGTTGACAATTTCCCACGCGGTATGAAATATCAAACGAGTCCGTTTTTCAAGTAAAGCGTAATTGATTTTTTCCACTGTATCGGTTGGTGCATGGTAGTCTTTGTGAGTTCCATTGAAATAGAATATTGCTGGGATATTGTTTTTAATAAAATGATAGTGATCAGATCTGTAATAGTATCTATTTTCTCGCCATCTGCCAAACTCGTAGACTAATGTGGTTGGGTCGTTGTAGCGATAATCAATATCTAACCCCACATATTCTTTGTTTGCCTTTTCTGAGACATCATGCAAATCTTCAGACAAAATATCTGAACCAATCAAATAAATGTAATCGGGCTGACTGATATGTAAAGAATCCACCCGTCCAATCATATCAATATTCAAATTGGCAACGGTGTTAGCCAATGGATAAACGGGGTTATCTGTATAATATTTTGATCCTAAAAGCCCTTTTTCCTCAGCAGAAACATGTAAAAATAAAATCGAACGCCTCGGACCATTTCCATCTTCCTTGGCCTCAATAAATGCTTCTGCAATCTCCATCATTGCAACCGTTCCAGATCCGTCATCATCAGCGCCGTTATTAATTTGGCCGTCCGCCTCTACACCGATATGATCGAGGTGTGAAGTAATTACCAATACTTCATTTGCTTTATCAGATCCTTCAATAAAGGCAAGAACGTTGTAGCTATCAATCGAATTTCCACTTCTATCAATTACTGTCATTTCCTGGAAGTAGGAACTATCATTGGATCCGCCAGAAACTCCAGTAGATTCGTAATAATCTTTCAAAAAATTGATGGCTAAAACTTCTCCTTCCGTACCGGCTTCACGACCCATAAATTCGTCGGAGGCGTATGTGTATAAATGGGTTTTTAGTTCCGATTCAGTAATACTTTCCGCATAATCAACAACAGTTTTTTGAGCTTCAGTGCCACATGAAAAAATTAACACTAGTAAGAATATATAGAAAAGATTCCTCATGATTTCATCAATTTTGAATATATAAATGTATTAAAATCAAATTAAAGTGTGTCGGCAATAGCATCCCACAATTCAATTCTGCTTTCAAGGGCTTGTTTTGCCGCATGAACCGCCTCTTGCTTTTTGGTAAGGTCTCCGTTGCAGAGTTCATCAATCATTTGTAGGGCCATTGGACCATGCTCATCACCATCGATCTCAATATGACGCTCGAGATAATACACTAAGGTTTGTGCACCTGAATGTCCTTTTTCACTGAGTTCACGCACGATCGAAATAAACATGTCAGGGATTAAATCTTCACGTCCATATGTAAAAACACCAGCAACAACATGAATAGGTGCCTGTTCAACACAGATCATGGTTTGGCGAACAAACTGGATTGCGGCTTGGCTTGCTCCTGAGTTGACAAGCGCATTTCCCCATTTTTTACCTTGCTGTAGTTGGTTGATAAAAGTGGTAATAGCACTCGTGTTTGCGCCAATATCTTCCATAGCTCGAAGGTAGAGTTCAAAGTGACTTACAGCTTTACCGTTTTCATCTATGTCACTTTCTTCACCAAATACAATTTCGTTGATCAGTCTTCGAGTAGTGGGATTCCCAACTGGGATCCACGGAATAGAGGCACAGGTGAGTTCGAGTTGTAAACGCTTGAGCAATGACATAAAGTCCCATACTGCAAAAACATGGGTTTCCATAAATCGCTGAATAGCGTCTATCGAATCGATCTTGTTATACAATGGGTGATTGACTAATACAGAACGGTACTCATCCAGGTGAGTTGTAGTTTCTACCATCGGATTTTAATTTTTCTTTTTCAGCTGTAAAATTACATAAAATCCCAACGAATACCTAAGAGGTTTTGCGCTACAATTCTGTACATTTGAAATATGGTAACTCCTAAAATCGTCGAATGCCCCAGAGATGCAATGCAAGGTATACAATCTTTTATTCCAACTACTGAAAAGGTGAATTACCTTCAATTTTTGCTTCAAGTTGGTTTTCATTCTCTTGATTTTGGCAGCTTCGTTTCTGCGAGAGCAGTTCCACAAATGCGAGATACTGCTCACGTGCTTGATCAACTTGACTTGTCAAAAACCAAAACCAAACTATTGGCAATTGTTGCCAATTTGAGAGGAGCAGAAACAGCACTTAACTTTGAACAAATCGAGTATATTGGATTCCCATTTTCGATTTCTGAAAATTTCCAAATGCGAAATACGCACAAAACAATTTCGGAATCATTAAAAAGTCTTCAACAAATTAAAGAACTGACGGATAAATCCAATAAGACACTCGTCTTGTATCTTTCCATGGGGTTTGGGAATCCGTATGGCGACCCTTGGAGCGTAGAGGTTGTTTCACAATGGGTAGAGCGGCTGGCACAAATGGAAATCGAAATTATTTCACTTTCCGATACGGTTGGCCAGGCAGCATCAGAGGATATTAGCTTTTTGTATACCACTTTAATTCCAGCTTTTTCTTCTATCGAGTTTGGGGCTCATTTTCATACCCACCCTAACAAGGGATATGAAAAACTCAAAGCTGCATTCGATGCTGGATGCCGTCGCTTTGATGGGGCAATATATGGTTTTGGCGGATGCCCAATGGCGAGTGATGCCCTAGTGGGTAATATGCCAACAGAGAAGGTAATCACATTTCTCAACGAAAGAGGAATAGATACAGGGCTTAGCATGACAAGCTTTGAGTCTGCATTTAATAAAACAAAAAAATTATTTTCAAAATATTCATAATTTTTAATTATTCTAAATGTAAATTATTGATAACAAGAAAAATACACTTAAAAAATAATATATTTGATACAAATTATTAAAATGGAAAATTTAAGTGCAAGCAACTCTTGTGTAAACTGTTCTAACATAAATATTGATTTTAAGTGTGAAGTTCATAGTTTGATAGTTAATGAAAAATACACTTGTAACGATTTTGACTTATCTACTAATATTTCGGAATAGTGTTTCTAGTATATATGATACATTAGCTCAATATTCTTTCACTAATTATAGTGTTAGGTAAAGAACATATTTTCTTTTTGCCAAAAATTTTATATCTGAAAAAAGCTACCAAACTGTACCCTATATCCAAAATTGTTTTAGGTGTAATTTTTAAAGCAGATATTAGAGTTTTATTGTAATCAATTGTTTTTAAACAAAGAATAACGGCTTCGGATTTTTGAAATAAATTATCTTTTGAATCGATTACAATCACACTATTTTTAAGCTTTATTTCGGAGTAATTTTTCTTTATGTAAATACTATCGAATGTTGTAAAGTGTATTTTATAATCTTTATCTTTTTTTGCGATCCATTTCACAAAATTGTCACACAATATGCAGTAACCATCAAAAACTATGATAATATTTCCATCACTTATATCCATAATTTAAATTTGCATACTAGTTGTTAAATTGAATAGTAACATAGTAGTTTCTAGGTGGAGAGGGAATAATTCCAGGTCCCGGATAAGCTGTCGCTCTGCGAGTGAAATATGATTTATTTAATACATTATTTACTCCTAATTCAAGTTTTACTTTGTTTAATTTACAGTTCATAGAAAAGTCCATTATATTGTAGTTTGGTATCTTTCCAATCACTCCACTCAGATTAGATTCTATTGCATTTGAAGAGTCTGAGTATTGATCAGAAATATAAGAATATTGTAAATAGCTTGTAAAATTTTTAAATCCAAATTTTATACCAGCTTTAAAATTTATATTAGGAACAAACTCAACTTTTTTTCCTTCAACACCTGATTCATTTGAGCTTATATACTCTGAGTTTAATAATGAAAAGTTTGAAAATAGATTCAAGTTATACTGATTTTTATTAGAAAAAATATCTCTAAGATTGATGTCAGCTATCCCCTCAACTCCGTAAATTATTGCTTGCCCAGTATTAGTTCTAAAAGCTTTGACATTGCCATCTTCCAATGCTTTTTGGATAAACCCAATTCTGTTATCATAGTTTATTACAAAACCGCTAATGTCGTAATTTATTAAATTCTTTAGATTTCCTCTAGTGCCAATATCAAATGTAAAGCCAGATTCGTCGTTGATGTCTGGATCAATTGCATATGCAGGGTTTACAGTGCTTATATCAGAAAAAGTGACAGAACGGTAATTTTGAGACGTATTTAAATAGATTTCTAGTGATGAATTATACTTATAACTAAAACCAATACCTGATAATAGAAAAATGCGTTTATTTGTTCTGTTTTCATTGAAACTTTCATTTGATATTACGTTGAATGCAGCATCAAGTAAAATTTGTTTATAAGATCCAATACTCTTTGTGTTTATGTACTCAAATCTAAACCCAGGCGTAATAGAAAGCTGGTCATTTAATTTAAAAATGTTTTCTCCAAAAAACGAGAAGTTTGTGTTTGGATAATCATATTTCGATTGGTTATTGTAATATGGATATAAATCATTGTAAAATTTAAAATCAGGGTCTTTCCCTGCAGATCCTGGCCCTTGATTAGAACTATTATTTGATTTGTAGTATTTTAGACCAAATAAAAAAACAGCATTTTTTTTAAAGAAACTATATTCCCTTAAAAGTTTTGATTCAAAGCCGAAATTATTGAAATTTCCTACTATTAGGTCTCTCTCATCATTAGAATCTATCTGCGAAACTCTGTTGACTCTAAAACCGATTGCTTTTCTGCTTGCATCAAGACCAAAGAATTGAAAAGAAAAATTTGTTTTATCGTTTATTTTCTTAAGAAGTTTAATATTGTAAAGTAACCAATCTACATTGAACCAATTTCTGCTCCTTATGCTTTGTAATGGGTCCTCTTTGAACATCTTATCGTCAAGCCCTCCAGCTTGTTGAGATAAATAACTCAAATAGGTTAGTTCTAGAGCTAAATTGGTAGTGGAGTTAAAATCATAATAAATGTTTAAATATGAATTTGCTGATTCAAATTCAGAGTTTGGTCTAAATCCTTGACCTTGTTTTTGATTATAAAAAGCATAATAGCTAAAATTCCCCAATGACCCACTGGCTTCAGTGAAATTTGTAAATAAATTAAAACTTCCAAAAGTATTTCTAAGTTTAAAGTTTAATTTTTTTTCCTTTTTAGGTTTTTTAAAGACAAAGTTTACTAGCCCCCCAAATTGTGTTCCATATTGTAGCGATGCTGCACCTCTTATAATTTCAATTCGATCTAGTGCTTCTGAAGGTGGGGTGTAGTAACTTTCTGGATAACCCAAAACATCTGCACTAATATCATATCCATTTTGACGTGTATTAAAGTTTGAAGTTCTATTAGGGTCTAAACCCCTACCACCAATATTTAATTGTAGGCCCGCATCATCATTTTGGAATATGTTTAATCCAGGAACTTGCGAAAAAATTTGTCTTGCATTATTTGTTGATAGATTAGCAAGACTTTCACCCATTAATATAACCTCATTTTTTTTTCCTGAATTGATTGAAGTTCCTTCGTAATCTTTTAATCTTTTCAGTGAAAATATTTTAGAGTTTCTTGCGATAACCTCAACTTCAGTTAAGATTTTATTTATTGGCTTTAATTTTAAAACAGCTCCATCTTGAAGATATAACGATTCGATTTCTAAAATATCATATCCATAATAAAATAGTGTTAAATTATCCTCGATGTTATCGATATATGCGCTTACTTTTCCATCTGAATTTGAGATTTCAATTAACCCAAGATTTCTATTATAAACTTCAACTCCTTCAATTGGTAGTTCTGAAACACTATCAACAATGAAAAAGTCAAGCTGACGCTCTTGCGCAGTTATAATTGCTGATACAAGAAAGAAAAATAGTTTATTGCTATAATTTAATAATCTCATGTGGATATGGATTAATCCAATCTTTGTGTAAAATGGAGTTTTTAATTCCATATAAATTAGTTTTAGGGTCAATTAAACGTTCACTCTTTCTTCCATTAAGTGTTGCAAAAGCATCTACATAAACTTCAACATTGTTCATTCCTTTTTCTGAATAGTAATCACCTAAAAATTGAGCAAATTCGACAATAAAATCTGGTTGAAAGCTCATTTGTTTTTCTTGAAAAGGAGTTAAAAAATCTTCATTGTTAACATAAAACTCTTGATTGTCATCAGAGCTTTTAATTCTAAAATCAGTATGACCTCTTTTTTCAACTAACATTACCCTCCATGAAAATCGATAGCCTTGTTCTGTCCAAAACAGTTCGCCTGGATAAAGTTTATAACGTAGTGGAATTAAAATTTGCATTAATAAAAATCCAGCAATTATGTACAGTGAATTTCGACTATGATTTAAAATTTTTGGTTGCTCAATCTTTTCTTTAAGGTCTTTATATATTCCGGTCTTATCGAATAACCTTCTTAGAAATAAAATGATTTGGTCATGATATGAATAATTAAAGAAAATAAGGCAGCTAATAATCATTATGTAAGGGAACATTCCAATAGCAGGAAATAAAACTTTAGTCAGTACATGAAAAATTACAACTAAAAAAAATGCAAACCATCTAGTCCGTTTAATAAATAGCAGGAAAGGAATTAAACAATCATATAACATCCCCCCCCAACTCATTGTGTAATGAACCCATTTTTTTTGTAATAATTCACCAATTAATGGAATGTCATAACTTCCTTGAAGCCAGATTTTTAAGGGTTGAGCATGAATAAGCCAGTCATAATTAATTTTTGCAAAACCTGCATAGAAATAAACTATGCATAACATTACCTTAATTGAATCCACACTCCATCTCGGAATTAGTTTATCCTTATT
>CEUM01024188.1_pt1 | contig 22190 bp, 24 predicted proteins | sample 356421 | NCBI WGS metagenome assembly CEUM01 (sample SAMEA2622716, study PRJEB7988) | marine metagenome | biome: marine biome (ENVO:00000447); feature: surface water layer (ENVO:00002042); material: "saline water (ENVO:00002010), including plankton (ENVO:xxxxxxxx)" | depth 5 m | reverse complement strand
AAAAACCCGGAAGCGGGGGACTTCGGTCCCCCGTTTCCACTTTTTTTATCCTTACAGTGGTTTACTTTTTACACCACTATTCAATAAGACTGACTTTGTTGTTAATCATCTCAATTTTGACCAGACTGTTTAGTGGCCAATTACCAGTGGAGCGAATCATATCCATTCCATCTCCTTTTTCGAAAATTATCCAACAGTCTGCAACAATCGCCTGAATCTCATCGATTGCTTTCAGTATTGGTAACAATGTGCCACCTGTGGAAACAACATCATCTACCAATAGTACTCTGTCACCTTTACCTATGTCGTTAAGGTAGATCTCTCCTTTAGAGTAGCCTGTGGTTTGGTCGATTGCAAACTCTCCTGGCAATCCATATGTTCGCTTCCTTCCAACAACTAGGGGCTTTCCTGAGGCTAGACTTAGTGCTGTTGCTAGAGGAATTCCCATTGCTTCTATTCCTAGGATTATGTCTACACTATCCCAATTAACTTGTTCATTGATCAAGTCTCTTGCGGCAGCTAGTAATTCTGCGGATTGCTGTGGTACACCATCCGATAGTGGGTGGATGAAATATGCATAATCACCCTTCATTACAACTGGTGCATCGATTACACTTTGACGCAACAAATCGTACCTTGCATCGTTCATTGTTGTCTGCTAACGGATTGAACAAATGAATTATTCCGTCTCGAATATCTCATTCATTGATTTTCTGAATGTTAGTAACTGCAGCACAGGACCTGATAAGTCAACGGTAACTGTCGCTCCACGATTGAATTGATACTCATCCCAACCATCAGGGACGACATAGCCTCTATGCATATCGCTGGTTATTACTGTGGGTTCTGATGTCCAAGTCATATATCTCCCATCCTCGATTGAGGGGTCGATATCTCTAGCAATGACAAGATAATGCGACTGAGATTCTTCTGCATTACCAAGATTAGATTTCCTCGCAATTTGATTGAACCATGCGCCTTGACCTAGCCATGTAGAAAACAAAAGACCACTTGATTGTTGTTTTATGTCAATATCTCCACGACGTAGATTGTACTTTGATGGCGCATACTGGTGAGTATTTGCAACAAGCAGATCATTCATAGCAGGATCACTTCTGATCTTGTTCCCGCTGGTAGTCTCAATTGTTGCTTGCAATCTTGGGAGTCGATTTACGATTGCATTGCCGCTCAGCGCTGCTTCCAGGTCTTGTGAGAATGTCTCGATATTGCTGTCCATGTAGAAACCTACCGAGCCGTTTGGGTCCCCACTTCGAGGATGAGAGTTAACTCCCATCACGGGAGTATTGGAGTCAATATTGTGGGATATCGAAGTCAATGTACCGTCTCCACCTAGAACAATGACCAAATCACGTCCGATGAAATCGGCCCTACGAACTTGTTCCCTTGCCCTGATGTCAACTCTTATCTTATCTGGCTGGGCTGCAAGCACGTCCTTGACCGACTGAAGAGATTCATCGTGAACTCCTTCGAAGTTCTTCTTGTACACAAGAAGCACATCAGCCATGACCCATCCACATGGTTTCCATTCTTGAGGGTGTGGTTATCTCTCGTAACTACTAATGACTACTACCGTACACGAATATACATGCAGCCTAGTGATACACAGTTGACTGGCGTTCCTCAACAGATAGTTATCGACCCTAATACTGGCCTACCCCAAAATGTAGTAATTATTCAACAGGAATCATCTGCTCCAAAAGTAGTAGGTATTTTTGTTATAATTTGGGGCTCCATTTTGAGCGTATTATCTCTAATTGCTCTTCTTGGTGTTTCTCTAATAACTGACCCTGATAGCGAACTTTACAGCAAAGATGTCGCAGATTCATCAGGTGTATTCTATCTAATTTTACTAATTTCACTAGCCTGCTACATTGCCCAAATAGTTGGAGGAGCTTTTATGACTCAAAGAAAAAAACTTGGGATACATATCGTATGGGTTGCACTTGTTGTAACTTTAATCGGTGACATTGTTATGAACATGACTTATTCCGACTACGTCTCTAACCAAGCAGGCGGCCTATCAACAGGAGTCGATATTGCGTTCTCAGGTGTCTGTACCCTAATATGTGGTGTAATTGCAGCAATACCATTGATGGTCTCTGGTAGCGGCATGGACGACAGCAAGTTGTTTGGCTGATGGTGTTAAAATGGGTGAATTAATCACCGGCCAAGCCGCAACATATGTTGAAGAAATCTGGATTGAAACCGAGAAGCGATACGAAATTTTGTGCATCACAAGGGATGTGCAAAAAGTGGTTGCGGAAAGTGGAATTCGCGATGGACTAGTACTGGTTAATCCAATGCACATCACAGCATCTTGCTACGTAAATGACCTTGAATATGGCCTTCATCACGACATCATGAAGTGGCTAGAGAAAGTTGCTCCATTTTACGGAGTGGACGGAAGGGAAGGTGAAGAATACCATCACCACCGAACAGGCGAGGATAACGGCGATGCTCATCTCAAGAGGCAATTACTCGGTCAACAGGTCACAATGCCGGTTAGGGAAGGTCGGCTTCACTTGGGTAATTGGGAACAGATCCACTATGCTGAATTTGATGGCCAGCGAAGAAAAAGAATCCTAATCAAAGTGGTTGGTGTTATCTGATGGTGGAAATGTCTGAACCTGCTCACCTTACAGATATGGCAGTAGATATTGGAATCCAAAGAGGAGATTGGGGCAACGGCAATTCTTCGGTTTGGTTACATGTGGAATCAAAACACTGTAACAAGGGAGGAGTCGCCCATGGTGGACTGTACACTATGATGCTGGACATGGCACTTGGTGGTGCACTGGTTTCAATACTCCCAAAGGAAGAATGGTGCGCTACAACTCAACTTGGTGTTTCATTCATTTCTGCTGCACGCCCCGGTGAGAAAATTACAGCCTCAGGTAACGTTGTCAAGAGGGGCAAACACGTCGCTCACTTGGAAGGTAAGATTCGTAGTGAATCAGGCAGAGTTATCGCAACTGCAACAGGGACCTGGGCAATTTGGGACCATAAACCAGCAAGTATGTCTTAGAGAACATTCATCACCCTCACATTAGTGGCATGGGTAATGAACATCGAAGAACTAGACCTCAATGGTGGCACTTTCAAGGCAAGTTTTCCTTATCATTGGATTAGTTGGATAGTATGGGTTATTGGACTACTAATTACCCTGTTTGGATTTATGCTTGCACTCAGTGATACAGTGGCTTTGATTATGTCATCAATCGGTTTTGTAGTAATGTCAATGGTTACACCAGGATCGCTACAAGGAAGTCTTCACAAGGTTAGACAGAATGCAATCGATCCAGCTGAGTTACAAGCAAAAGCAGATGCTAGCGGTCTTTCGATTGACAATTGGTGGATGCAACAAACATCCTATGTGCCTACAAACGATCCAAGCGACTGGATTCTACCAGCGCCAGGACCAACAACATGGGATAATTCAAACAGATATGGTCCACACGGAGATGGTTCACCACTACCGGAACACCCCGTGAAAGTCGGAACCCCAACTCCTGCAACCATGACAATGGTTACAGTTTACATTTCAGCAGCGATTGTTTGCCTATTGGTTGCATTAGCTGCAATGATGTCATCTGATGAGTATACCAGTGGAATGTTAGTTCCCGGAGTAGTCGCAGGTCTAGGATTGATTTTGACTATTGTTGGATATTTCAAGTCGAAGATGTTGAGCCAGATGTTGGATACTCCAACTTCTCTAGTGCGCTCAGTAGCAGTAGGTAACCCCGAATTAGTGGGTCAAGTTAGACCAATTAACGAGGGTTGTTTGACAGTTGTAGTTGATGGTAACAAGGACATGGCTGTTGGAAATATGGTTGGATACAGGTGGACCTATGAACAACTTCAGTGTAGAACTGTGAAGACAGATGAAGGAACCAAGGAGGAATGTAACTGGGTTACAGTTAGGTCTGATAGGGGCGGATGTCCGTTCATTCTGCATGATGGAACTGGTGGAATCAGAGTCAATACATCCTCGTTCAAAAGAACAGATTACGGACAATACCTCAAGAGATGGGATGGTGCATATGCACAGACACTCGGTAAGCAAATCATGGCTCAAGCGGTTGCAGGTCTACTTGGCGGTGCGAGAGTAAAACAGCACCGCTGGACACTATATGGATTACGTCTAGGTAATCCAGTATATGTCTTAGGGCAAACCAAGCCAAGGTCATCTAGCGATCTTCAAGCAGAGGGTTTAGACGGGACTCTTCCGAACAGTATTATCGAAGTTTGGGGTAATGAGGATGCTCCAGGTGTCAAGTGTACCTTGCAGAGAGGAACCGAATTGGCAAATATCGGAAGTTCACGCTCTGGATTCGAGTACCTAGCACTACCAATTTTGCTCATGTTGGGTGGATTGGGATTGTTCGGTTTAGCGTGAATATGATTAAGCGGATTTAATTCGCATAATCATGGCAGAAGATGTCGTGATTGTGGGCGGAGCGAGAACACCATTTTGTGAATGGCAAGGCGGAAAGCGTGGAGATGGCCAACCAGGTGGTCTCTTGAAAGATGTCAGCGCTCTAAAATTAGGCGAAATTGCAATCAAAGGTGCGCTAGAAAAAACCGGGACTTCTCCCGAGAATGTTGACCACGTTGTAATGGGATACGCCCTTCAAACCTGTGATCAAGCAATCTTTGGTGCACGCCATGCTGGACTAGGTGCAGGTATTCCTCAAGAAGTTCCTATGCTGACTCTCTCAAGAATTTGTGGTAGCGGTGTACAATCGATTGTAACCGGTGCTCAAATGATCATGCTAAATGAAGCACAAACGGTTGTGGCAGGCGGAATGGAAAACCTATCCCAGGCTCCTCATGTCCTTAGAGGAATGCGTGACACCTACAAGTTAGCAAGACCACCAAGGGCTGGTACAGAACTTGAGAAGGATATGGAAGATTACCTATTCACAAACCTACTAGACGGCATGTGCGGTTCATTCATGGCTCAAACCAGTGATGAAATTTGCAAGCGCAAAGGTGTGACCAGGGAAGAGACAGACGCATTTGCTGCAATGTCACATTCAAGGACTGCAAAGTCAATCGAAGAAGGGATTTGGGAGCAAGAGATCGTATCTGTAAACGATGTCACTTACAAGGACGAAGACCATGTTGTTCTAGGAAGCACTCCAGAATCATTGGCAGAACTCAGGACAGCATTCGGTCCAGACAGCCTAGTCACCGCAGGAAACGCAAGCGGTGTAGTTGATGGAGCAGCTGCAGTTGTAATCAAGTCAGCATCTAAGGCTGAGGCAGATGGAGACAAGCCATTGGCTAGAATCGTATCTTGGGGAATTGTTGGATTAGAGCCAGCAATAATGGCATACGGTCCGGTACCAAGTAGCCGCCTTGCACTGGAGAAAGCAGGATTAGGAATCGATGATATCGACCGCTGGGAAATTAACGAAGCATTCGCAGGTCAAGCGGTTGCTTGTGTCAAAGACTTGGGCTTGGATGTTGAGAAGGTGAACGTCAATGGTGGAGCAGTCGGTCTAGGACATCCTCTAGCAGCAACCGGTACTCGTCTAGTTCTCACTTTGGCCCACGAGTTGAAGCGTTGTGGTGGAAAGTACGGTGTTGCAACCGCATGTATCGGCGGCGGTCAAGGAATTGCAATGGTAATTGAATCACTTTGATTACCATTCAATAGGAGTTCCATCGAATTGAACATAGCGACCGGTTAAATCCAGTGTCTGTTCCTCGATTCTCTCGATTATTCCAGTTACGCTTTCTTCAACCGAAAGAGGTGCATTAGGACCACCCATGTCGGTTTCAACCCAACCTGGATGCATAATGAGAATTGATATTCCCTGAGATTCTAATTCGTTTTTCATCGCCATTGAAAACATATTCAGTGCTGTTTTCGAAGCTCGGTAAGCGTAAGACCTTCCACTCATGCAGTCACTTATCGAGCCCATCAAACTACTCATCATAACTATCTTTGAACCTGATTTCAACTTGCTCTCAAACTTCTGAGTAACGAGTACAGGTGCGATTGAATTTACTTCGATAACCCCCATTGCGTGTTGCATATCGATCTCAGATATTGATTGCCATCTACCATCTGCAACACCTGCATTATTGATTAAAATATCAACACTGCCTTCAATTGAAGAAGCAAATGATTGAACATCATCTGCATCTCTTACGTCTAATTTGAATGTAGATAGGTTTGGGTTTTCTATACTCTCAAGTCCGCCCAAATTGCTGCGATAGGTTGCAAAAACTCGGTTTCCTTTTGCTAGAAATTGCTTGCATAGTTCTAGGCCTATCCCTCGGTTCGCACCAGTAATAACAACACAGTTCATGCTATCACGAGTAAACTGAATCAAATAATATTTGATATCGTTAATTTAGAGTCCTGCAGCGATTAATCCCATAGAAATCCACGCACCGGCCATTGAGCCAAGGTTGGTGAGAGCAGTGACTAGTAAAATTCGACCTGCTCTATTGGTCCAGAATAATTTTGCAGAATCCAGTTTTAGGAATTCAGTCAAGTCCTCACCAGTTGGTTCTTTGACTTTCATTTGAGCATAACCGGCGAACCAACCCGCTGCTAATGCAGGATTGAGGGATGTGATCGGAGATGCGACTGCTGCAACAAGAATTGCTATTGGGTGACCGCCTGCTAGCATACAAAATAGTGCTGCTCCGATGAAGTTACCAGCAAACCAGTAAATTCCATTTTCTTTTATCGAGGCCAAATCGCCGTTATATGCGAACCATCCTAGCAGACCTAGCAATACTAGAGGAATTGCATAAGAGATAGATTTCAGCAATCTTCCACCCTTAGGTACCACGGAGAGGTCAGCAATTCTTTCCTCACTCGGCTCGACTTTTTGTTCAAGTAATTTCGAAACTCCATCCAAATGACCCGCACCTAATACTGCCAGGACCTTCCCTTCTGAGCGAATGCCAGAAATTTTCCTTGCGATGAACTCGTCTCTCTCATCAATTAGTACAGAACCTGCTCCCGGTGATACTTCACGCAACTCTTCCATCAACGAAGTAAGTAAGTCCTTATCTGCAAGCATCTGTTCTAATTCCAACTCTTCATCTGAGTCTTCTTCAGCGAGCAATGCCCACATTAAGCCGAACTTTTCTTTGAAACTCATCTTGTTCCATGCTCTTCGGAGAGTAGTCTGAATGTCCCGATCAACCAACTCTACTCTGAGTTCTGCTTCATTAGCAACTTCCACAGCAGCTAGTAACTCTGCTCCAGGTTGCTGCCCTTCATCCAGGCCCAATTTCCTTTGTTCTGCTGCGAGTAGAGATTGAAGCAGAACCATTGGTGCTTTACCTTCTTTGATTACCTTTAGCAGACCTTCTCTATCGAGTCTCTTCTCTTGGGTTAATGCGTCGTGCCTTCCTTTGCATAATTCTACGGCGACAATATCTGGCTTCCATCCTTCGATATTTTCCTTTACCGCCTCAACAGATGCTGTCGCAACGTGAGCTGTACCAAGGAGTCTCAAGTTCTCATCGACATCGATAATTGGTGCTCCCATTTACTCGCCTCCAAAAGTACTCTTGAGAATCTTTGTTATCGATTCCATTGCTTCTTGTGGGTTATCGCAGCCCAACTCTTCAAACGGAATTTGCCCTCCAGCAAGCGCTTTGTGTCCTCCTGCGCTTCCCTTTTCGAAGGTCCTTGAAAGAATTCTTCCTACGTGCACCGAATCATCACTTGAGCGAACAGAGAGAATGACTTTTGACATTCTTACACCATAAGCGATGACTATCTTCACACCTTCTGTTGGAAGGAGAAAATCAGCAACTTGCGAGAGTGCGTCTCTGTCTGCCATCTCTGTGATTGGTACAAGCATAAGCCCGTCTTCAAAATCAGCATCCGAGAGTGCCTGTTTGAAAATAGAAAGAACATTTTGACTCCTAGGTGGGCTCTCAAAAGAGCGCATCATCTCCCAATCAACCCACGCGCCAAGCCATGAAAGTGCACGTAAATCAACTGCATTGAACGAGCGTGTAAATCCAAGGGTGTCCGTTCTGATTCCAAATGCAAGTGCGGTAGCGATTTCAGAGTTCATCTCAACGCCAGAATTCATCAAAACTGAAGCGATTAGAGATGATGTGGCTGCAAATTCTGAGCGAACTAGTATCACGTCACCAGCGGGCCTTTCCTCACTAGGATGATGGTCAATTACTATGTGAGGAACGCAATTTTCTGGTAGGACGTTATTCGCACCGGGATGGCTGAAATCAACACAGATTACGACATCAGATTCCTTCAGAAGGTCTTCTATTTCCCAATCTAGAATCAATTTTCTAACTTCCATGTTAAGCAGTTTTACCATCGCTCTGTTTTGTTGATGTTCAATCATTCCACCATGAATTATTGTCGATATATGTCCCATAGAGTCACACAGGTGCTTCATTGCAAGTGCACTCGCCAAAGCATCAGGGTCGGGGTTATCGTGACATACAATCAAAACTTTGGAGGCAGATTCTGCTTCAAGTCGACGTAGTACCTCCCTTGCTCCTTGCTTTCTATCGATTGAGCGAAGCCTATCCTGTATTGCTGAAGTTGTCAAATCTTCGATTGATACCATCTCAGCTCCATCCACATCGATAGTCGATAGAATCGGCGTATTCGGCCACCTATTCTTCAATTCTTGAACAGGGTCATCGTCACAGATTATCTCTTCTAGGAGCAAAATTGCTGTGGGAGTAACTTCAGGAAGTGGCATCTCATGGAGTTCCATTTCTGTTGGTAGTGCTACAATTTCAACATCCTTCATTGGAACAAGTTGTTCTGCTAATCCGATAATTCGAGCAACTGAACGTTCGCCAATCCATTCTGCGAGTCTTACCGCAATTGGGTCGGAGCCGAAAATTAGGAACACGCTTACTCCTCCAGTCTTTCGAGTACTGAAAACAGGTCTACATGCTCCCGAACGTCATGAACTCTTATGATATCAATTCCATTGTCGAATGCTTTTGCAGCGACTGCAAGACTTCCTGCCAATCGGTTTTCGGTTTTCGGTTGGTCGCAAATTTGCCCTATCATGGATTTTCTAGAAACACCCCAGAGAATCGAATATGGTCGTAGTTCAAGACTGGACTTTAGGAGGGAAATATTGTGTTCCAGTGTCTTTCCAAAACCGATTCCTGGGTCAAGATGTATCTTATCCATAGAGTGGCCACGTTCAACCAATTCTCTTGCTTTGGATAGCAGGTATCCATTGACTTCAGATGCAACATCGTCGTAGGTTGGATTGTCTTGCATATTTCCTGGTTCTCCAAGCATGTGCATTATGCAAACCTCGCATTCGGATTCAATTACCAAATCTATCATCGCACTATCTCGCAATCCGCTCACATCGTTGATCATCTTAGCTCCAGCTTCCAAGGCTTTGCGAGCAACCTCGACATTTCTAGTATCAATTGAGACGTTTGTTATCTTCGAAAGTTCTGAAATTATTGGTATTACTCTGGCTATTTCTTCTTCTATAGATATGGGTGTTGCGCCGGGTCGAGTTGACTCTCCACCAACATCAATCCAATCAGCACCGTTTTCAATCATCTCAAGGGCTCTTTCCACCCCTCCCTCTCTAGATGATTCATGGAAGGAATCAGGTGTGGCGTTAATGATTCCCATCACTAGAGGTCGGCGATTGCCACCCCCCTCATAGACTGCCATGTTAACACCCCTGCCTGCGGCAGGTTTTATGAGATGCGGGGCCGCAGGTGTACCCATGTCTGAAGAAGGGGGGACTATCGAGAATCACGAAGATGGTCAAGTTTCAGAAGACATAATCATGCCTAGTGAGGACAAATTGTTGCTTGCTGATAGGATATTTACAAGGCTAAATCCGCCTTCCATAGGCGCTATACCGAGTATGATTCACAAGAAAGCAAAAACCGTTGGTGGCATTCTAGCAGGATATGCAGTCTTCTGGTGGCTTACCGTGCTCCAAGTCAGCGATGAGACTGAATTCGAATCAATCTTTTTTGGACCTGAATTCATGACTGTAACAATTCTAGCACCGGTGCTGATTTTCTCCGGTTCACTATTGTCTGATTACAGCAGGGAACTTGGACAACTGTTCCCTGGTTTGGTGAGTGGAACCATGTTCGTTCTTGCAGTGCTTTACACCTTTGAACCCGCAATCATGGGATTGATGGGAGACATCGAAACTGGTGACGCAATCTGGAAAACTGTCAGACTGATGGTTCTGTGTACTACGGTATTGTTAGCTGCAAAGTTGTTAATCGATGCATGCTTGCTTGTTTGGGTGAAAGAGTTCATGGAAAAGAACCCTGGAATTGATTATTCGGGTGAAGGAGAAGAACTTCAATCGGATTTGGGCGTTGTAACAGACCCCGAGGCTTGAAACGCTGAATCTCATCGGATTGAATATGAGCGAGAAACTTGACGTACTTCGTCTGGGTTATCGTAAGGGTCGTGATCCAAGGATTACGACTCACCTTGCACTTGTCGCTAGAGCAATGGGTGCAGATGGTTTTCTTCTTGCAGGTGATGAAGACAAGGAGATGTTTGAAAATCTGAAATCAGTAGATTCTAGATTCGGTGGTAACCTCGAAACCGGTCATGTTAGTGGACTTGGTCATCTTAGGCGTCACGTAGAATCCGGTGGTGTAGCAGTCCATCTAACGATGTACGGGGAGCCATTTAGGAAAGCGATTCCTAAGATCCGTAGAGACAAACCTCTGCTAATTATCGTAGGAGGTGCTAAAGTTCCTGGTGACGTTTACAAATTGTGCCAACATAACGTTGCAGTTGGAAATCAACCACATTCCGAGGTCGCAGCTCTAGCACTGTTCATGGACGCTTGGTTTGGTGAATCTGCAAGCGAGAGGAAGTTCAATGATGCCCGGCTTGTAATCGAGGGAACTAACAAAGGCAAGGTTGTTCATGAAATCAATGAAGATTGAATGAATATCAGTGGCTCCTTACTTAAATCATTGAAACCGAATTTATTGGTAAATTAAGGTGTTTACTTCAAGCACCATATCCGAAATTGCCCTTGCCAATGATTATACCCCCTATACAATCAGCAAATTTGATGTCGGGGAAGTGGTCTCAGAAAGGAGATACCTCCTCAGGGGATCGTATCAACCTCGTAGATGCTACTGACGGTATCAAAAACGGCGGACAAATACCTCCTAGTGCATCAGAGGATGGAGTTCTACTCTTGGCCGACGGTAGCCGGTTTACAGGCAAATTATTCGGAGCAAAAGTTTGGGGTGAAGGAGAGTTAGTTTTCACAACCGGAATGACCGGATATCAAGAATCATTGACAGACCCTTCTTTCGCAGGTCAAGTTCTAACATTCACTTACCCATTAATCGGAAATTATGGAATTCATCATGGAACTTCCGAGTCAGCAGGGGTTTGGCCTAGGGGTGTAGTTGTCAGACATGCAATGAAAGACCCAGACCATCGTGATTCAATTGCAAGCATTAGCGAGTTCCTTGCCTTCCATAACGTTCCAGGAATTGAAGAAATCGATACTAGGGCGATTACTAGGAGAGTAAGGGAATACGGTTGCGTATTGTGCGTCTTTGGTCCAATAGAGGATGAAGACCAACTGAAACAACACCTTGAGCAACTTACATCTCCCGAATTAGAAGACTTAGTAGATCTAGTATCAATCGACCAGCCAGTTATTGTTAATGAGGGTGCGACCGACGACCTAGGAAATCCTCTTCCGAGAATCGCAGCAATCGATTGTGGAATAAAATACAATATTTTGAGAAGTCTATGTTGTAATTTCGAGGTAGTATGGTGCCCACCAAATACGACATTTGCTGAGGCTAAATCATATGGAATTGTGGCATTATTCTGTTCAAATGGACCAGGAGACCCTGCTCACCCTGGTAAAGCAACTATGGCAAGGAATACACTTGCAGAGGCTGTAAAAGCGAATATGCCGGTCATGGGAATTTGCCTTGGCCATCAATTGCTAGGACTAGCGAGTGGCCTACAAACCTACAAGATGCGATATGGACATAGAGGTGCAAACCAGCCATGTGTCGATTTGGTTAGTGGTAGAGTTTGGATTACAAGCCAGAATCACGGCTTCGCAGTTGCTGACCCTGATGCTGGAATGCTAGCAGCACATCCTTCGGGAGCATGTTCTCCGAAGGGAGAAAATTTGCATGGAGAGAAAGCAAAGGTTCGATTTGTAAATGCAAACGATAGAACCGTAGAAGGATTGGATATCGTTGGTAAGTCTGTATTCACGGTTCAGTTCCACCCAGAAGCCGCACCCGGTCCGCATGATGCATATCCGTTGTTTGCACGATTCCGTGAAATGGTTGACGCACATTATGGAGGTGCTAATTGATGCCACGAAGACAAGATTTGGAAACAATTCTAGTTCTTGGTTCAGGACCGATTAAAATCGGTCAGGCTGCTGAATTCGATTTCTCAGGTTCACAAGCTGTTCAGGCTTTGAGAGAAGATGGCTACAAAGTCATCTTGGTGAATTCGAATCCAGCAACGATTCAGAACGACCCTGAGATGGCGGATAAAGTGTACATTGAGCCTTTACTCCCAGATACAATTCGCAGAATCCTAGAGATTGAGAGGCCAGATGCACTCCTAGCTGGAATGGGCGGTCAAACAGCGCTAAACATAGCGAGCGAGTTAGCACATGCCGGTGTTCTTGATGAACTCGGAGTAGAATTAATCGGTTCAGATCTGGATGCAATCGACAAAGCTGAAGATAGAGATTTATTCAATCAGGTTTGTCTTGGAATCGACCTACCAATTTCAGAAGCGATCGCTTGTAATTCAATGGATGAAGTGCTTGCAGCAGCGGATGAAATTGGTTCATGGCCGATTCTAATTCGGCCTGCTTTCACACTTGGTGGTCTTGGCGGTGGTACTGCCTGGAATACTGGAGAATTAGTCGAAATCGCCACTCTTGGTCTTAGAAACAGCAGAATTGGTCAAGTTCTAATCGAAGAAAGTATTCTAGGTTGGCAAGAATATGAGTATGAAGTTATGAGGGATACAGCAGACAATGCAACTATTGTCTGTACTATGGAAAACATAGACCCAATGGGTGTTCACACCGGTGAATCAACAGTTGTTGCACCGGTTCAATCTCTTTCAGACAGAGACCATATGCAGCTAAGGGACATGTCACTATCATTGATCCGTGAACTGAACATCAAGGGTGGATGTAACGTACAATTCGCAGTGAATCAATCCACAGGCGAAGTTCGTGTAATCGAAGTTAACCCTAGGGTTTCACGTTCCTCCGCTCTTGCATCTAAGGCAACTGGTTATCCGATTGCAAGAATGGCTGCAAAAATCGCTGTAGGTTATACTTTGGACGAGTTGCCGAACCCAATTACAGGAGAGGGTACGACAGCAGCTTTCGAGCCAACTTTGGACTACTGCGTTGTAAAGATTCCAAGATGGCCATTCGATAAATTCAGAACTGCGGATAGAACTCTCGGAACTTCAATGAAATCTACTGGCGAAGTGATGGCGATCGGACGCTGCTTCGAAGAAGCTTTCCTCAAGGCTTGGGCTTCCCTAGAACAAGGTGCTCCTCATCCTCGCCCTCTAACTAGAGCCGATGAATCTGAAGGAGAAGGAATGGCAGATAGAGCATTGGAGCAGTTACCTGATAATGTCCTAATCGATTGGTTAAGAATTGCAACCGATAGAAGAATGGGCGCAGTGATTGAAGCGTTTAGGCGAGGTTGGACAATTGAGCGTGTCCACGAGATTACTAGAATTACCCGTTGGTTCCTGTATGGTTTCCAAAGAATAGCGAATATCGAGAATGAAATAGTCGCAAGAGGATGTTCACCTAATGATATTACAGCTCCTGAATTTAGGAAATGGAAGAGCCATGGATTCTCCGACGGTCACATCGCAGATGCCCTATCAGGATTCCCTGCAACCGGTCTGAAGGAGATTTCTGCTAGCAGGAATGAGCAAGCGGTGATGAGTGCTAGGCACAGGCACGTTGTTCACCCAATCTTCCGAATGGTAGACTCCTGTGCTGCAGAGTTTGCCGCGAAAACTCCGTATTATTATTCGACTTATGAGCCACATGGTGATAACAGAATAGATGTGCTTCCGAACTTGGAAAATAGAACTAAGAGTAGGCAGGTGGTAATTGGTTCTGGCCCAATTAGGATTGGTCAAGGAATCGAATTCGATTACGGCTGTGTCCACGCGGTAAAGGCAATACGTGAAGCAGGAATGGATGCAGTTCTAATGAATAACAATCCAGAGACAGTGTCCACTGATTTCGATACATCTGACCGACTATACTTCGAACCCTTGACGCTTGAATATGTCACAGAGGTTCTACTTCGTGAAAAGGCACATGGAATCCTACTTCAATTTGGAGGTCAGACTGCAATCAACCTTGCTCTGCCCCTCGAAAAGAGATTACCGGTTTTGAAAATGGACTTGGATATCCTTGGAACCACGTGCGATGCAATTGATGAGGCCAGTGATAGAGAGAGATTCGAAGCATTTGCAGAGAGAAATGGTATAAGAATGCCGAGAGGTGCTACAGGAACAAGTGCTGATGACGTTAGGAATGCAGTTGAGAAGATAGGATTCCCTGTTCTAATCCGTCCATCATACGTTCTCGGTGGTCGTGGAATGGAGATACTTGCCAATGAAAAGCAATTAGAGGCGTACCTTTCAGAAGCCTACCTCGCTCCCGACAAACCTCTACTGGTAGATGAATACCTAGGACACGCAATCGAATTAGACGTAGATGCTGCATCTGATGGCAATGAAGTTTTGATTGGTGCTGTGATGGAACACCTCGAAGAGGCGGGTATCCACTCGGGTGATTCTACATGTTTCATACCAACTCAAAATATCCCTGAAGAGATGCTTGAGAGGGTTAGAGAACAAACGAGAAAGATTGGAATCGGTCTAAAGATACGTGGCTGTTTCAATATTCAATTTGCAATACAAGGTGATGACCTATATTGCCTCGAAGTTAATCCAAGAAGTAGCCGTACGGTGCCTTTCGTCGCTAAAGCAACCGGAGTCCCTATGGCAAGAATAGCGGCAAGGGTTACTCTTGGAATCAATCTAAGCGACCAAGAGATTCCAAAGGCAACATCTGGTCACGTCGCTGTAAAAGCACCAGTATTCCCATTCATCAAACTGCAAGGACTAGATCCGGCTCCGGGTCCAGAAATGAAATCCACTGGAGAAGTATACGGTTCGGACCTAAGGGCCGATGTGGCATACCTCAAGGCTAGGTTGGCAACAGAAATTCCTGTAGCTAAGGAAGGTGGTGCATACCTAACGGTTAGAGACGAAGACAAGGATGCACTAGTCCCTGTGGCTAGAGAATTGGAATCTATGGGCTTCGCAATCTATGCAACACCTGGTACTGCAGATGTAATTAGAGCAAATGGAATCGATGTTCAAACTGTCTATAGAATAAATGACAGACAGCATCCAGATGCTTTGGATTTAATGAGAAAAGGACAGGTTTCTTTCATTGTTAACGTACCAACAATCTCTGGAGGTGCAGTAAGAGATGGAAATATGATGCGCAGATTAGCAGTGGAGATGAACATTCCATTTGTAACAACAATGTCTGGGGCAGTAATGGAAGTAGCTGCAATCAAGGCGAACCGAGAAGTCGACCTTGTACCGATGAGACTTACAGTAAATTACTGATCAGCACGCATCATATGCTTCAATGATGTACTCAGTCAGCGGACTAGTCCAAGCTAGGTCACTTATTCCGTCCTTTCCTTCAGCATCATAGACCCTGACAACGTCTTGAACTCTCACGTTACCATCGCTAGACCTTGCTAGAATAGTCTTAGGTTTCAGTACTTTACCAGTTCCGTGTGGGTCGTAAATCGTATCGAGTGCTTCAGCCAAAAACCAGTCTGCCTTGTCTCCTGGGTCTCCTTCGAATGTCTTCTTGACTTTCTTGGCTCCGAATAGGCCGCCAGCCTTTTTCTTTGGAGTTGTAGCGTTCGATTTCTTCTTAGGAGTTGAGGCTTTAGCGGGTGCTTTCTTTTCTGCCTTTGATTCGGATTTAGGCTTCGCTGCTACGCTTCTTCCTTCAAATTCGGCTTCTAATTCCTTCCTAATTTCCTTCTCAAGTTTCTTTCGAAGAGCATCTTCATCAACAGAGTTTGCATCTTTCCTGATGTTTTCAATTACAGTTAGGTAATGTGATGCGACTTGGATTAGTGCGGTTTCCATACTCGCTTCAAGTTGCATTGACACCACGTCTCCAGAGGAGTCTCTCCACTTTCTCCACTGAAGCATTGTGTTAGCATGAATGTCTGAACCACACTTAGGGCAGAAAGAGCGCTTTGGTGGTTTTAATACCGGAATTGAACGCATAGCTTCCGGGTCGATACCTTCGTGTTCACCGCTAGATACGTCGTGAATGTGAGTACTCGCTTCCATTCCAAGATTCATTGCGTCTCTGAATAGACCATCCGATAGGTCAAGTTCTCCTTTCTGAACCAGTACCCATCCATCAGTTCCACGTACAGTAGCCCTAACCGCAGCGGATGCAGCAGCGGATTCTCCAAATTGATAATTTGTGAAAGCACTCTCGACAACAGTTTCTGATTCTCCTGCTGCGAATGCTTCACCAATGTCTACTTCATCACCGTCTGCTGGTGCAGCGATTCCTAGCAAAATTGGATTTGCTCCTTCCTCGACCTTAGCAATCATGTCGAATTTCTCTGCCATTGATAGGTCATCACGTGTTCTGATGACGTCCTTCAGTTGGTTCAAATCGTGACCTGTAGCCGTTATTGGCCCACGAACTGTTAGGTCGTTACCACAGGATAGGCAGAACTTCGCAGCAGGTTCAACACCGGCCTCGCAATTTGGACAATAAACCCCGGCCATGTAACGGCAACATCTGTCGATACCTTTCAATCGAACGGTACAGATACTTCGTATCTGCTTAGTTTTGGATTTCTCTCTAAACCTCGAGCAAATTCAATACTCGTTCCTTTTCAACTTCGGAAAGTATTGGTGCTAATCTAGGGCCTTTCTCAACTCCAAGTATCGCTAGGTACAGGTTTCTATAGCCTTCACGTGGGCTGATTTCATTCTCCTTGAAACAAGTTGAAATTGCATTTCCAATATCATTTGGCCTCCATTCACAGTTTGAAAGTGAAACTTTGAGGCAAGCAATGATGTCAGAATCGAGGCCCTGCATGGTCTCATCACGAATTTTTATTCTCAACTCTTCAGGGAAATGAGGTCCACTGATCCAGTTTCTCATTCGGTTCAAACGGTCCGACACCTTTTCTCCAATAGTATTGATGATTTCATCATCGGATTTCACCTGAGCAAGCATTGCAAGGTGTCTAAATGATACATTGGTATTGCCGGAATCACCGATTTTACTCATACGCAGTGCTCCTTCAGCATCTTCCAGGGCAACCTTTTGTCTCCTTGACAATGAGTCATCAACCATCTCTTCGTCTAAGTTTCTAGAAAGTAATCTCTCATATTCGTCAGCTAACTCAACCAGAGACATTCCAGCATCGAATGTGATTGCTTTCTTCGGTTTTGTCGAGGCTATTAGGTACCTCAATATCTCAGGGGGAACTAATTCTAAGGCTTCCAGTGGTCCGATAGTATTACCAGTAGAGGAAGACATAGCTCCTTCTCCCTTGAGGGAAATCCACTCGTAAACCAGAGGGTGAGGTGGATTATCACCAAACAATACCGAAATTTCCTTTCCTGTTGCGTATGAACCACCTGCTGCGCCGTGGTCTTTTCCAAAGGGCTCACAAGTTACTCCGACCCATCCCCACTTTGCTGGCCAATCGATTCGCCATGGTAATTTTCCATCCGCCTTGTTTAGGTCAGATTTGCCAGGAACTCCGTTCTGTTCCCAGTGAACATAAGGCCATTCAAACCCGGTAACTGTGACTCCATCCAAACTACCATCGTGGCCGTATGGGTTGTATGGGAACCAATTATCTGCGAGTTCGCGACCACTTACTCTTTCGATGATTTCTCTAATTTCATCTGCTTTCTCACAAGCTATCCTAGATTTCTCTGCAAATTCACCGTTAGCATAGGAGGTGTAATTGTCGATAATTCTTGGTCGAACATCAATCTGTTCTAAAGCTGCTAAGAACGGTTCAAGGAAATGCTGTGCGTAAGTCCTTCCATCATTTCCGGGCTTGCCGTTTTCATCTGGTGCAGGAATAGTTGCAAGAGCGCAACCGATGTATTGTTCATATTCATCGGATAGGAAAGGGTACACCTTTCTTAATGGGTCTGCTGAATCTACAATGAAAACAAATTCTGCATCCATGCCTGCGTTTTTACACGCTCTCATAATCATGTCACCGGTAAGAATCTCTCTGAGGTGTCCAATGTGGAACTCACCACTTGGAGTAATTCCGGAAGCGATGATGTGTTTGTCTCCTCGCTGCGACAGTGTTTGTGCTGCGAAATCTGCCCAATGCAAGAAATCACCTCAAACAACAGCGGCTCTGATGATTCCTCTTAGAGGAACTTCATCGATTTCATTTCGCACGGTTTTGTTAACTAGAACCAAACAAAGTGAGACTTCAGCACCTGCTTCTCTTAATGCATCGATTGTTTTTGACATGGTCACACCTGTTGACAGAACATCGTCCACAATTGCTACGCGCTTGCCTGCAACCTGTCCATATTTGTTGGAAAGTGAGCCCTGACCTGCCTCGCCGTCTACGTTTCTGTGGATTGCGACCTCGCATCCCAATTGGCTTGCAACTTCATTTGCAAACAGAACTCCATTGATAGAAATACCAACAACCGTGTCGATTAAGTCTCCACATTCTTCAGCAGCAACATCAGCCATAATTGCACCAATAGCAGCAATTCTTTGAGGTCTAACTCCGATAGTTCTCCAGCCAATTCTGACGTCTTGTGGCTTTTCGTTAACGCTACTATCAGCAATTAGCCATGAAATTGTGTCTTGTGATAGAGATAATTCATCAGCAATTTGCTGAGAATTTAGACCATCTTTTCGTAAGTTAGAGACCATATCACGCAATTGTTCGATACTCAAACCTTGTTCCATGTTGATTATGTGACAGTAACTTAGACATCAAACCATCGTTAACAATTAACGTAAATTGCGGAAACCCTCAAATGGGGCGGGCTCGGCGAGGGGATTGATGTCGGAGTTTGAATACGAGTCCTTGCTGGACAGAGCCAGGTCAAATATCCCTGAGGAAATCTCTAACCGTGCGCGATGGACTTTACCTGATCCTCAAATTATGATTGAGGGTTCAAACACAATTTTCCGTAATTTCACAGAAGTCGTCAATCACATGGATAGGGATGACAACCATGTTTACCAATTCATGCTAAACGAGTTGGGTACAGCAGGTTCCAGAGATGGCCCACGTGCACGCTTCAAGGGTAGAATTCCTCCAAAGAGACTGAAGAAGGCAATCGTCAACTACGTGAATGCATACGTCAAGTGTGTACAATGCAATGCTCCAGATACTCATTTCATCAAGCAAGACAGAACTACTCTACTGAAGTGTCAGGCTTGTGGTGCAACTCGCCCAGTCAAGCTGTGATATCGAGAACATATTCTCTTGGAAGGCTTCCACCTTCTAGGTAATCGACTAGTTTTGGAATCGCTTCTCTTGAGATTTTGAACCATTCTCCTTGGGGATAGACTACACAAGTTGGCCCTGCCTCACAGAAATCTAAGCAACCAGATTTCTGAACTCTTACATCAACAATTCCTCTCTCCTTTGCTGCGATTTTGAAATCACGCATCAAATCAAGTGAACTTTTCTCAGAGCAGCAACCCCTTGCAGAGCCTTCTGGCCTAGTGTGCCCGCAAACAAATGCGTGCATTCTGTATCCCGGTTCATCCCTTCCTTTAGGGTCCATTTACTGACACCTCATCGATTGCTTTCGCAAGTTTGTGGTCTCGGTCAGTAATTCCGTTGGCGTCATGGCTCCAAGTTTTGATTACAACCTTGCCCCAACTTAGGATGAACTCAGCATGGTGGTCTTGATCTTCGCAGATTTGCCCAGCCAAGTTGACAAATTCTAGTGCCCTAGCAAAGTCTGGGAATTCAAATGATTTCTCCAAGTGATGGTTATCGACAACATCCCATGACATGTTATCATCCCCAAAGGTGGGAATCATCATTGCCTTTGGTCTTCTTCTCGACCTTTTCGTGAAGGTTTGTGCGCCTCTTTTGATCCGCTCTCTCGAATTCAAGCAATTCTTTGTCATCGATGTAAGCCGGTCTTGTATGTGCCACTAATACGATCTTGACAATCACTTCTCTAGCGATGTAGGAATGCTCTCCTTCTGCTGTTAGAATTTCCAATGATGATTTCCCGGAAGACAAAAGTCGGCCCTTAACCCAAGTTGGGTCATCGTCTCTCAATGCTCTTGCATCGAGCTGAACTTCAACTAAGTCATCCTTTCTCAATCCGTGCCTGCGCTCCATTAGGTCACCTGTATGAACGCTTTGCAGTTCGCTGATATCTGGAGAACCGAGGTCTTTCCACATCTTCTTGGCCCAGTCCGGTAGGTCTGACATGTTTCGCTGTCAGGGCTCCTCCTTCTAAGCCCTAACGCATACAGAAATCACCTTATCAATTGAAAAACGTAAGGCTTCCCCGCCAACTTGGAGGCATCCTGATGAAAGTGGTATGGAGAGACTTGGTCACCGTACTCACCGAAGAGGAGGTTCTCGACAAAGGTTTCAGCAGAGCCAAAAAGTCGGCAGATCGAGTAGATGACCCGGTCAAGGTGTTCAGAGTAAGGAAGCAGTTGACTCGAATGGTTCAAACCGCTGCTGATGTTATGTCGCAGTATCTCGAGGACACTGAGAAATCATGGCCGAGCCTTGACCAAATGCCAATTTTCGATAAGGCAATGGTCGATGCTTGCGTTGGTTGTGATGATTACAGACATCATCTATCCATGCTTGGCTGGGGTGCAAAGCAAATGAGGAAAATTGCAAAACAAAACTCAGACAAAATCGTTCGTTCCGCACGATTTGAGGTCATGCACGATGCAAGGAAGGAAGCCTACGGCCGTCTATCCAGCATCATGAGAAGAGTGGGGCCTTCTTTAGATTGGTTACATGAAAGCCGTATGATTCTGCGCCAATTGCCTGTTATCGACCAAGTTTGCCCAACTATTGTTGTGTGCGGTGCGCCGAATGTTGGAAAGAGTGCATTCATCTCTTCATTATCCAGTGGTAACATGGAAGTTAATCACTACCCATTCACTACAAAGCAACTTCACGTTGGACACTTCAAACATAGAAGAGTTCCTCATCAGATGGTAGATACTCCTGGTTTACTGGATAGGCCAATGGATGATAGGAATGCCATTGAGATGCAAGCGATAGCTGCAATAGAACACGTAGGTAGCCTATGCATATTCCTGATGGATATTTCAGAACAGTGTGGTACTTCGCTTGATGATCAACACAACCTACTGGATGAAGTCAAAGCTTTACTGCCAGACATCGACATGATTGTTGTCGTGTCAAAGGCTGATTTGATGGAGCCAAGACCAGAGAATTGGGATGAAGTAATGCAAGCAGAATCGCAGTGGGATGGTGAGGGAGAACCTCACCTTCCTGTGCTTTTGGATGAAGAGGGCTGTGTGACAATTTCATCGCTCGACGATGTCGGGGTAACCGCTCTTAGATTGGAAATAGTCCGACGTTGTAAGGAAAATATGGCGAGCGACCCTCTTTTACTTCCTGAGGGATGGCACAGACAATCTTAGCCAAGTATTCCTACTGACCTTAGCAGAATTGGGATAAAGAATATTCCAACGAATATGAAGAACATGATTCTCATCATTCTGTCGTTTTTCTCTCTCTTCTCAAGTGCAGTTTCACAATCTGCATTCTTGCATATGCGTGGTTCGGATTTCGCATCGATATTGATTCCACAGATCCTACAGTGCTTGTGGGCACTGATGTGTGAGCCAATCTTTGATCGGGTATTGTTGATCTTCTTGCTGACTTTATCCTTGATAGCCTTCGCATCCACCATAATCTCAATCCACCTTTACCAATGTTCCAACGAATGGTCTTCCTTCTAGAGCATCTTCAACTCTGCTGAGGTCTCTGCCGTCTAATACCGCGAGTTTGATACTCGCTTCCATTGCCCACTTTACCGCTACTGGGTC
>CEUM01025850.1_pt1 | contig 22195 bp, 23 predicted proteins | sample 356421 | NCBI WGS metagenome assembly CEUM01 (sample SAMEA2622716, study PRJEB7988) | marine metagenome | biome: marine biome (ENVO:00000447); feature: surface water layer (ENVO:00002042); material: "saline water (ENVO:00002010), including plankton (ENVO:xxxxxxxx)" | depth 5 m | reverse complement strand
ACCAGAGAAGTTGATAATCCAAGCGATTTTGGAATCGCAGTTGTCGATGGTGGTGGAGAAATCGTTGATGTTGTTGAGAAGCCGTCCAGCGACATTGGAAATTTGGCAATAGGTGGCATTTACATTTTTGATGAAACATTTTGGTCGCGCCTCGATTTGGTTCAGAATAATGACAACTTCTCGATTTCTGATGTAACAAAGCAATACCTATCAGAAAGAAATGTGAAAATAATTTCAGTAGGAGAAAATACGTGGATTGACTGTGGTACACCTTCAAGCCTAAGCAGGGCTGCAAAGATGGTCGAATTAGGAATGTTCAAAATACGGGAGTGATTAATTTGCGCATAGGAATAATTGGAGCAGGTATTGTTGGCAGTACGATTGAGCACTGTTTTAGTGACATCCATGATCTATTTGTCCACGACCCGGTCAGAGGTACTACGATTTCTGACGTTACTGAGAATTGTGATATGGCATATATCGCAGTTCCAACACCTCCTTTGGAAGATGGTTCCTGCGACATCAGTATAGTCGAGAATACACTAGAAGAGTTACCAGATGGTTTCATAGCGGTAATAAAAAGTACAGTTGTGCCTGGAACTACTGAAAAACTACAGCAAAAATTCCCTAATCTGAAATTAGCCTATTCTCCGGAATTCCTGGTTGAGAGGCAGCGCTTAGAAGATTTTGCAAATCAGAAAATCTTGGTAGTTGGCACTAAACATGTAGATGTCGCTGAACTTGTTTTCAAGCATCACATCGAAGCAGGAGTTCTAATTGGAAACAATACCTTCCACGTCAGCCCTACAGAAGCTGAGATGGTGAAATACACGAAGAATAACTTCTATGCATTGAAAGTAATATTCGCCAATCAGATGCACGATATCTGCACTGCGATGGGTATCGAGTGGTCAGTTATTCGGGAAATTATCACAACACCTCAAGATCAGACAATCGGTGACTCTCACCTCGAGCCGTTGATGGGGCTGAATCGTGGTTTTGGGGGCAAGTGTTTGCCTAAGGATACTTTAGCACTGCGAGAACTCGCAAGAAAACTGAAGGTAGACTATGACCTATTAGATGCGATGCAAAGCGATAATGCAGCACTAAGGAACATCCCCACAGGAAAACCGTCAGATGTGGATACGGAGGATGACTGATGGCTATTGAACACGGTTCTTTTCCAAGATATGTGATGACCGCCATGGTCAATTTCGTTGCATTTTATGCGCTATGGGAAATTTCCGTATTTCTACTTCCGGATGAAAATTACTGGCCGACTGTTGCTTGGGCCATTGCTTGGTTTCTAGGTTCCTTACAAGCTCATTGGACACATAGAATTTGGACTTTCGATTCCGATCGAGACATCAAATGGACGATTCCGACAACAATGGCTCTGTACGTCATTGGAGGAGTTGGCTCTACCGCATGTTATTACATCGGCACGGTTTCTTGGGGACTGAATGAGCGATTCGTTTTCCTCGTCAACTCGAGTCTTTGGGGATTCCTAAATTACCTTGGGCAAAGAGAAATTGCATTCAAAGAAATTAGTACTTCTCTCCCTTCAGATAACGAGTAATTTTTTTGAAAATGCCTAGGCTAGGTTTCTCTTCCAAACCGAGTCGCCAATCTAATTCGCCTGCTCGGTCATAGCGGACTACGTCATCGAAACCGCCAATCCATTCACCGTCGATGAAAACTTGAGGAATTTGCTTTGCACCTCTCGTTCTTAGAGAGAATTCAATGTCAACTTTTTTCGATTTGCCAAGTTGTATTTCGGTGTAATTTACCCCTTTCCTGTCAAGGTACTGCTTTACATTCACGCAAGCAGGACAGCCTTTGTTGGTGTAAACCTCTACTTCGGCCATGACTCTTCGCCCCAATTTTATCACTTGAATTGCTCGTTGACGGCGTGGGATTCAAGTCCTACGGCGAACACGCAGTGCACATGCTGCCCGACACGGTGCACAAGTTACCCCAATCTGAAAGATTCGCATATGCCAGACTACTAGCATACATGACCAGAGTTGACAATGAGTTAACCGTTGAAGAAATGTCCATGTTCGAACAGAGACTTGGCACAGCACTACTGTCACCAAAGCAAAGGCAGATGATTCGTGCAGATCTAAAGAATCCACCTGCTCTAGAAGAATGCCTGGAGAATTTGGGCGAAGAAGCTGGAAGGCTTGCCCTTAGAGACGCTGTGTTGATGGCTGCATCAGATGGAACAGTGGATGAAGATGAAAGAGAAGCGCTCGAGGATATTGCTGAACACCTAGACCTAGCGCCAGATGCTGTAAAGAGGCTCCTAAAGTGGACTGTAGAAGGATATGCTTGGATGCAGGCAGGTTATGACCTGTTGAATGATTTGTCCAGGTGATTCATCTGTTGCCTGACGCCGCGCTATCCCTTTCAGAGGAGCAGCGAAGGAAGATTGCTTGTACGTTAGTTATGGTAGCAGCCTCTGATGGCGCTTTGGTTCGTGAAGAAATTTCTGCGATTGAATCTGCTATGGGAGCGATGATGCTCCATCCTGAAAGTCGTGAAGAGGTTCGTCAGTTGCTTACACAGCCACCGGAATTAGATTCGCTATTGGAAGGTATGGAAACCGCAGCGATTAGACTTGCATTGCGGGATGCAGCTTTACTAGCATCTGTTGATGGGGACTACGATGATGCTGAGTTAGCAGCCTTGCAGAAGATCTCTGATGCTGCCGGACTCAAGAAAAAAAATCTTTCTGAAATTCTAGATTGGGTTTCAGAATCATGGAAAATGGGCGCAATTGGTCGCTCAATTATCTCTCTGCAAATGCCAGGAGATGACAAGATTCTCTGATTCAGAACATAGAAGATTTACATACGAATTTACGGATGTTGGTGTGAACTTACCGGAATCAAGAAAAAATAGGATTTTACCCCCACATTTTATTATTGATACCTACTTAGAAGCAACCAGCGCAATGCGCCTGTGATGAGTGACATAAAATGGGAATACATCCAAAGATAGGAATCACCGGCTTGCCAAGGTCTGGAAAATCCGCAGTTCTGGCAAAAGTACTCGAGATGCTCGAGGAAGAAAGGCGTAGAGAAATCAACGCTAGAGGAGGAGATGGTGCAAATACCGATATCATCGGTGGAATGCGAACTGAACCAATAATGGAGGCTTCAGAAAGAGTTGGTTACAAAGTAATCGATATTCACACAGGGGAAGAGGCTGTAATGGCTCACAAATCAATCGATACTAGATTGCGAGTACTGGGATATGGAATCGACACTGAGGCATTGGAAAGTGTTGCAATTCCAGCTATCGAACACGCAAGAGATTACTCAGAAGTAATTGTAATCGATGAAATAGGAAAATTCGCAGTTGAATCTGAAGGATTCGTCAACGCAGTTAGGTCGGCTTTGGAAGTTGACAAACCAACTTTGCTTGCACTCCACAAAAAGAGTAGGCACCCCCTTCTCCAGGATATCAGAAGAAGAGACGATGCTCGTATCCTCGAAGTTACACCGGTTAACCGAGCTCTACTTCCTTACAAAATTCACAAGCTCATGAGAGAGACTTACTGATTCAAGTTGATTTCATTCGAAGGGGGATTTAGCATAATACCAGCCAAAAGTGCTCAAAGGCTTCTCTTGGGCACAGGCTTGGGATTGATACTGGCTGGAGGATTTGGCCTCATCTCAGGAGTCATCTCTATCGAAGAGCCTAGTATTGGATTTATCATTCCATTATTCGGTTTGATTTTCGTTGGATTGTCCGGCCCGACTGGCCGTGGCGAAGGCCCTCTAGCAGAATTTTTCCCTTACGAGAATGATGTAAATCTGGCTGCGAGAGTTGAGTCAGAAATCAACCAGCAAATGCAAGATGCAGATGTAGGGAATGCATGGGCAAAATTGGAGCATTCAATGCTATCTAAAGAACTAGAAGAGGAATGAACGTCTTCTTTTTTAGTAGTTCTTTGATTAGAAAGGTTTGATTGCTTTGACTATCTGCGAAGATTGGCGAGAATCATGAGTGAAGTACCAGAGGGGCTCTACTACACCAAAGAACATGAATGGATTAGAGTTGAAGGCGACGAGGTTGTAATCGGAATTACTGACCACGCACAAGATGCTCTAACAGACATTGTTTACATCGAACTACCAGAAGTTGGAATGACTTGTGAAGACATGGGAGAGTTCGCTGTAGTTGAATCGGTAAAATCTGCTTCACCGATTTTCGCTCCTCTCGCTGGTGAAATCACCGCTGTAAATGACGAATTAGAAGACACTCCAGAGCTGATGAATCAGGAACCATATGGCTCCGGTTGGATTATCAGAATGAAACTCGATGACGCGTCTGCAGTTACATCTTTGATGTCGCCTGCTGATTACAAAGCTGAAATCGGCGAGTGAATATCTAATGTACCACATTTACGTTGATGGTTCCTGTCTCGGGAATCAAAATGTGGATGAAGAAACCCCTGCTGGATGGGGGGTTGTTGTTATCACAGGCTCCAATGACCTCGGTAGGGGTAATGGAGAAATCTTTCACGAATTTAATGGGAAAGTAATCACAGATCCTGATGAATCCAAATTCATAGGCGCCGAAGTTGGCTCAAATAACACAGCAGAATTGACCGCCTTCGCCGAGGCTTTACGTTGGGCGTTAAGCGAAGGTGGGGACTCTGAAATTGTAATCAAAACCGATTCTCAATATGCAGGTAATCAAGCAACTGGTAATTGGAAAGCAAAAGCGAATCGCGAATTGGTCGCTCATGTTCAAGCCCTTTGGAATGAGGTATCTGAATTACGAGATTTGTCATGGGACCACGTAAAGGCTCACAGTGGGCATAGGTGGAATGAAAGGGCAGACCATCTTGCTATAAGGGCTGCAAATAATGAGCCTCCGATGTCCTTGTCTTTTTGGAAACCAGGTCAGCGCTGAAGCCTGTCTTTCAGCCAATCTATGACGTCCTGTGAAAGGTCTTGCCTTCTCAGAGCATAATCGATTTGCCCCTTTAACCAGGACAATGGCGACCCGGAGTCGTACCATTGGAATCCCTCTAAGTGCACTCCTACCAAGCCACTATTTCCCATCCAATGTTTCTGAACTTCTATTGATTGAAGTTCACCAAATTTCTCGTAACTGTACTCGTTTAGTAATTCAGCTGTATCCTCACTAAACACGTACCTTCCGCAAAGTACCAAATTCGATGGAGCGGATTCTCTACTTGGCTTCTCAACTATGGCTTTGACTAAATCCCCTTCCATGGAAACTACCCCGTAGTTTTCCGGGTCATCGACGGCTGCTAAACCAACACATGGTAGCTGGGTTTGATCGAACTTTTCAACAAGAATTTTTGATGCATTCGAGGGTGAGTAATTAGACACACCTGAATATGAATCCAGTAAGATGTTATCACCAAGCAGGACCAAGAAAGGCCCTGTGATTGAGTCGAGTGCGCAACTTAAGGCATCGCCAAACCCTTTGGGTACATGTTGAACGTGCACCTTTACCTCTACATCATTGAAAGGAGACATTAACTCTTCATCAATATCTAATCTCTTTGGAGACAGCCAGGAATTATCTGAAAGTATGCTAGAAAAATCCTTACTTGGCGATGTGATTATGTGAATTCTTTTTGCACCAGCATGAACTGCTTCTCTTGCAAGGTGAGTCATGGCAGGAATGTCAACCAGAGGTAACATTTCTTTTGCGATAGCAGAACTTGCTGGCAGCATTCTAGAGCCAATGCCGCCCGCTACAATCACAGCATCCTCAACTTCCGCCATAATGCATCTAACATCTCCATTCCTTTCAAGCGTCGCGGCCTGTTGGAGTACTCATGGGGGAAAAGCCGGAGTGGAGAGGCTTCGCCGCCATAGGCACGATACTAGTGGCGATTACCTTCACTGACCTTTCTCCTAAAGGCCCGTGGAACGATGCTACATTTACCTCAGGCTCAATCGGATTAATTGGGCTGAGTTTCATCTATTTGGCTTGGTTTAGGCTCACTTTTGAGAGGAAGGGAGTTGTTCCTACTCTTGACTTGTGGAGAGATCCAAGTCAAACATCTCTAACGGTTATGGGAGTGGGTATCGTAACTCTGGGCATTGCATATGCCGTGGGAAGAATTGATTTCTTCCCTGAACCAGCAGGCCTAATTTTATCCTTAATCGGTCTGCTTGTGACCACAAATGGATTCTATGTTTGGATGTCAACAGAGGGTCCATTATCCAGTGAAGAAGAATGATTACTCTTCCTCAAAGTAATCCTGTTTTTTCATCATTACTCCAAGATAAATCAACAGAGATAGTATGAGAATGGTTAGGATTGTTACTGCTACTACGTCTGACGACTCTTTGCCTTTACTTCCAAGACGGTCGTCGTCGTCATCTTCATCATCGACCGTATTTCGAGAATTATCCGATTCGTAGACTGTTTCGACATAATTCCATGATAGAACGAAAGTAATCTCTTGATCACCATCTGAGATTAGGCCCCCGCACTCTTCACCTGACTGATTCGCGTTGAACGTTAATGCCCAATCCATTTCTGCGTGAATTGAGGTGTTATCGCCAGCTATACCATAGCACGAGATATTTTCTACAGGGTAAGACGTTGAAATCACAACTATGTCATTCTGGTCCATTTCTCCCAAAGAAATCATTGCGCCATCTGTGATATTCTCTCTAATTCCCGAAGTTGTAATTGCTTGAGCACTAAAGGTAATTTCAACCTCTTCAACAACTTCATCGGTTTCTCGTATAGGACTTGATAGGGAATTCAGATCCAGCACAAGTGTCTCGTCATGCCAAACTTCCTGTCCCGTACCCCAGGCAGCATCGATTGTTACTGCATACCAAGCCTCATCCTGAGGATTGAGCGGGTTGTGAGATGTCTGCTCACTTGATAGGTTAACAGAGACTAATTCTTCTACATCTTGAAGGGAAGTTATTGGTCCAGTGAATGAACGCCATACCCTCGCTACTGCTTCTGGATTCCCTGTTTCATCATCCCAAGTAATTACAATGGTTCCGTCACCATATCTTTCAACACCCAAGTTAGTGACGGTTGTAATATCGATAGTTGATTCGATTACCGGTTCAGAAACCGGCGATGCTTCTGTTAATTCTACGATTTCATTTCCTGCTGAATCTTGTAGTGTTATTGCATACCATGACTGTCTGTGTTCGCCAAATGGAACTTGAACAACAGTAGAAGATAGGCTTGCATCTACAGAATCAATGAATCTAGTTGAGTCGACCATATCCAATTCTTTGTCACTTCGATAGATGTTTATGACCAAGTCATCATCGTCTACTCCAGCCCCCCAATCGATAGTGGTAGTATCTGAGATTGGGTCAAAACTAGCGCTGAGTTCTCCAATGAAAAGTGGAGCCTTGTTATCCTCCCAAACTGGAGATGTCAATGTGTTTGAACCGAGGAATCTAGTATCTTCAGATGTCGGATACAATAGAGTAACTGAGTAGTAGATTTCTCTTTCAACCGATGTCCCCGAATGGTCAATTTGGTAGGTTGTGGTGCCGGCAGGAATGCTACTGCTGACAATTGTCTTTGTCATCTCATTCCAGGTATTTCTGGTGGCTGGAGAATCATGGCTGTAAATCATGATTGAATGATTCATGTCCAATCCTGTTGGATAATCCCAGGTTAAATCCGTAACACCATTTGAGTAACTCGCAGACAAATTCTCAACAGAGGCTATTGGAGATGTGTCTTGAAGTATATTAGTATCCATTGCGATGATATTGTACAAGCCGTTCTCAAAATTCGGTTGGTCGACAATCCAATAATCATAGTACGAATAATTAGACGGTATTGGGTAGTGACTTAGGGTTATCGAAGACCCAGAGCATTCAGAATTCAAATCTGCTAATTCACATATTTTGACACCCGTCGCAACAATCTCGATTATTTCTGGTGCATCGGTTTGGTGTGTTCGTATTATGACTAATTCTGTATTCTTGAGATCATCAAGTAGTGAAGAATTGTCAGTTACAGGGGCCGTGATTGTGATTGTAGCCATTTCATTCAAACTGTCATGGGTAACTTCAATGTTAATTCCAGAAGACTGCAACCCATCAGCATTCGTTGTGAAAGGGATGCATGAAAGCAGAAGCAATGTTGCTAATATGACTGCGCTGCGCATGGTTGTTGATAGCGGGCAGCGTTGATGAGTTTTGCGTCAATCTAAGAAACCCATATCGTCGAGCATATTCAACGCATCACCAAGTTCGGGTAGGTCGCCTTCAGTCATATCCGAAACGTGAATTTCAGGGCGCTCTGGCGTGGTTGGTTGATCTGCCTCTCCAGCTATCCACAGTTGCCATTGTGCTACTCTTTCTTCATCTTTAACGCGCATTGGCGCCCATAGGCCCTCGATATCGAGGCCATCGAGAGAGCGTAAGGTTGCTGCAAATCTATCTGCGTCTACCTCATCCATTCTCATCAATAACTCACGCAATCTTGTCAAAACTGTCTCATCGCCATCCGCCCAAAGTTTTGGAATAATTTCTCGAGAATCCTCTGAAAATTCCTCTAGATAATCTCGAATGGTGTAAACTAAATTTCTGCGTACAATTCTCGATTTATGGCCGCACAATTCTGCAATCTTATCAGCCCACATCTCCTTGTCGATGAATCTCAAGTCTCCAACAGTAGCACTTGCTGCGGCTAATACGCTTTCATCTTCATCCTCTAACATTCCGTTCAGTAGCGGTATTGCATCGGTGGTAATCCTTCTGAAGAGCCTAGTTAGAACATCGGCCATTGCCCTTCGAGTGAGAAGATCTTCTCTTTCATGCAAAATTCGTATGCATTCTAGTGCTGAATCTTTGTCACCCTCAATGAGTTTCGCTAGGCAGAGGACCACTCTGCTAGATACCTCTTGAGATGGATCTGCAGCCCTGCGAATTAGAATCTGTGGAATTCCAAGAGGTTGAAGCAATTCCTTCCTTTCAAGCAATAATCTGCACCATTCAATCAGAAGTTTTCTGCGCTCTTCACCGCTATTTTCCAACTGCTCCATCATCCACTTCGCAGCATCAGCTCCTGCTTCATGTGCTACAACTGAGGTGGTTCTAGGAACCATTCCATGCGGGTTCCAATCCAGACTAGCATTGGTAACATCCGGCTGAGTATGCCATGTGCCTGGTCTTTCGGCTAGGGCTATTGATTCAACAAGATGGTATCCTTGGTGAACGGACTGGCCATGTGATTCTGTGCAAAGCCCGTTGATTAGTGCGACTGATAGCCACCACCTGTCTGCATCTGGACTTGATTGGTCAAGTGCTTGAGCGAGCCATTCGGTTGCTATAGCGAACTGCAATCTTTCTGTAAGCACGTCCAATCTTTTCATCAACCATTTTTCGTGTATCTCAAATGGATCGTCTGAAAGATTCATGCGATGAGGAACAATCAAATCGACAACTATTGCTAGATGACGGTCAAACATTCCGCGGTCTGCTTGAAGCAAACCAACACCCATTTCGATAATCCTGTCTTGGTCTTTGGGATGAACTGTGGGGAAGTCTGGGTCACTCAGTGGTGGAAACGGTAGTGGCCATGATTTCAGACCGAGTTCAATGGATGCCGCTAAGGACTCGCAAAGAGACTCAAGAACACTCTCTGATACTCTGTTCCTACTTTTCATTCAAGCCACTTCCCAAAAGCGCTTCAATCCCTAAGGATTGCCTCAAATGTCCAGTTCAATATTCAGGTTCTGAATAAGTTCCTTGTATCGGTTACGGATTGTAACTTCTGTTACACCTGCAACTTCTGCTACTTCGCGCTGTGTTCTGCGCTTTCCGCAAAGAACGCTTGCAATGTAGATGATTGATGCTGCGATACCGGTTGGTCCACGGCCACTAGTAAGTTCCTTCTCTTGTGCAGCCTTGATGAGTTCGTGCGCTTTTGCTTCGACTTCAGCATCTAGGCCCAGTCCTGAACAGAATCTTGAGATATAGTCCTCTGGACCTGTAGGCATAATTTTCATCTTCAGTTCACGAACCATGAATCTGTAAGTTCTACCGATTTCTTTGCGTCCGGTTCTGCTAGCTTGTCCAATTTCATCCAGTGTTCTTGGAACACCACATTGTCGGCACGCCGCGTAAAGTGATGCTGCTGCAACACCTTCGATTGAGCGGCCGCGGATTAGTCTCTTTTCTACCGCCTTCTTGTAGTTAACAGCTGCAGCCTCTCTTACAGACTTTGGAAGTTCTAGTCGGCTAGCCATCCTATCTAATTCTGCTAGAGCCATTGCAAGGTTTCTCTCTGTTGCGTTGGATACGCGAGATCTCTTTTGCCACTTACGCATTCGATAGAATTGTGAGCGGTACCTGGAGTTGATTGTTTTTCCAGAGTAATCCTTGTTCTGCCAGTCGATATCGGTTGACAATCCCTTGTCGTGGAGCATTACCGTCATTGGAGCACCGGTACGCGCACGCTGATCGCCTTGTTCAGGAGAGAATACTCTCCATTCTGCGCCTTGGTCAATTACATTGTCTTCTAAAACTAAACCGCAATCATCACACACGACTTCACCACGGGTTTCGTCGCGTGTGAGTGAGCGGCTTCCACATTCAGGACATTTTACGATATCTTCTACATGTTGGTTATCTGCCATAATCTCACATCCTCGGTAAAGACATGCTTACCGAATAATTATCAAAACCCTCCAACGAGGGTTATTTAAATAATTCGGCGGCACGGTTAATATCGTTTCTATGTCAGTTTCTACTCTGTACAGCGTTTTTAATGAAACCGAGTTTATGTTCAATTTTCACAAAATTACCTCGACGAGAGTGAATTATTTATTTGAAAAATGTATTTTAATTTATTTTGTTTCTAACATAATTAGAATATACTCCTTAATCTCAATATCCGAACCCGTTATACCCCACGCCCACCTGAAGGAAATTGGTGAGAGGTATGACAGAGAGTTGGCCGCCTGAGCAAATCAGCCTAACACCCGGGAAAAGAGTGCTATTCCTCACAAAAGACTTGGGGCTTATCAAGCGCCAATTGTATGACGGTCTAGACTTGAAAATGAGTGATATTTCACCAGAAGATTTGCTCGATGATATCAATACAGATGTCATGACTCCGGCTTGGGTTTGCTTCGACCATGAGCCCTCTGAAATTGCAAAGAATGCCTATGCTGGATTAATGCAAGATGGAATGAGGGTTTTCTCAGAAAAGGCTCTAATCAACGGTAATTTTGAGGTGATTGTATCCGGTCAAAGAAAGGGTACTGGATCATCTAGAGAAACCGCTGCACAGTGTGAGAGATGGGCAGGAATTAGAATTGTTATAGCTTCTTCTTTCGCTCCAATTCATGAAAGAAACAACATCAATCTAGGACAATTAATGGGAGATTACGGCATTCTTGAAAGGTTGCAAAACGGAGAGAGTATTGCCCTAGAAGAATTCACATCAAAGTATGATCCTGTTACTAAATTGATTATTGAAAATGGAGGCCTATTCCCATTTGCTGAGAAGTTGTCAAATCAGGAAATTTCGCTCCCGCCTCTCGACACCGGCAAGAAACCAATGACAATGGCTGAGAAAATTATCGCAAGGAATCTAGTAGGCCATGCTGATGGCCAGTGTGTAAAACCACACGACCCAGTAATCGCACAAGTTCAAGGTGGCTACAGTCACGAATTCACTACTGCCCAAGTTCACACCTTCCTGAGTGAGGAATACGGAGAAGATTACCAACTACCTAACCCCGATAAATTCGCGGTCTTCGAAGACCATTTACTGTATGCAGCTCACAATCCAAAGTTCGTTCCACACATGGCTAAAGTACAGACTCTGAGAGACTTGCAAGTAGCATTCCAAAAACATACAGGTGTGAGAGACTATTCGGCTGTTGACGGCGTATCACCAGGAATTTGCCATCAAGTTGCTAGAGAAGAATTCATTGAAATTGGTGACTTCATACAAGCAACCGACTCCCACACATGTATGGGTGGTGCATCCAATGCCCTCACCTATGGCGTTGGTGCAACAGAGTATGCTAGCTTGGTCTACTCTGGATTTACATTCGTCAAGGTTCCAGAATCGATTCGCTTTGAATTGGTTGGAAAATTGAATGATGGTTGCACTGCTAAGGATGTAATTCTGTACATCTTAGCAGATCATGCAAGAGAGGAGTTGACACTCAACCGCTCGATGGAATTTGGAGGACCTGGTCTTTCTTCTCTATCGATTGATGAAAGAGCAACTCTGTGTAATATGGCGACTGAATGTAGCGGTAGAACTGGAATTTGTGAAGCGGATGATTCGCTTTATGATTGGATGGAAAACGCGCAAAATCTCGACCGTTCAAGAATGAAATCTTTGGCGGTATTGCCTGATGAAGGGGCCGAATACCACGGCGGAGTTCACACTATTGACCTCTCTAAAATCGTTCCAATGGTCGCCCACCCAGGAGACCCTGACAAGGGGATTCCTTCAGACCCTACAAACGGTGCAAACATCTCTGATATTGGAAGCGTTTCAATCGACATCGCATACGGGGGATCATGTACCGCTGGGAAAGAAGACGATGTCGCATATTACGCTGAGGTCTGTCAAGCTGCCGATGATGCAGGAATGCGCGTCAAGGATGGTGTTGACTTTTACATTCAATATGGAAGTGGACAAGTCAAGGACCTGGCAGTTAGAAAGGGATGGCATGACTTGTTCATCAAGGTCGGTGTCAAACTAATCGACCCAGGTTGTGGTGCTTGTATTGGTGCTGGGCCAGGAGTCTCAATTACTCCAGAACAGGTTACTGTTTCTGCAATCAATCGAAATTTCCAAGGCCGCTCAGGGCCCGGTAAACTGTTCCTTGCAAGCCCCCTGACCGTTGCAGCAAGCGCGTTTACTGGAACGATTACCGCTTGGGAAGAAGGATCCTTTGCTTAGTGATTCCATGTCGAAGAAACTAGTGGCTAGCCTGAGTGTTGCTGGAGTCGTGGGCGGTATAGCGTTCACAATTTTTCTCACGCAAACCTTGCTTGCTCCACTTATCGAAAAAGCACACTGGTTTCCTGAAAATGGCGCATTAGGCATTGCCGCATGGCTATTGTTGTACGTGATACTAGCGTTACTAGTTGCTCCAGCGAGTTTCCATAAATTTGTCTCCGGTGTTTTGTTCGGCTTCTGGGGAGGGTGGATAATTGCATTTGTAGGAGCGTGTCTAGGTGCAATTCTTCCATTCTGGCTCACTAAGAAATACATTCACGGATGGGTGGAAAAAAGGATGCAAAACAGACCGACCTTACGGGCAATGAAGAAGGCGGTAAGCGAAGATGGTTTGAGATGTGTATTCCTAACTAGAACAAGTTTGGTAATTCCGTATCCGGTTCTAAACTACGGTTTTGGATTAACGGACGTCACATGGAGAGATTACCTTCTAGGCAGTGTTGGGATGCTTGTTCCCGGTGCTCTTTACGCATATTGGGGCTCACAGGCTGCTGACCTATCTGTGGCAATGAATGAAGGAAGAGATTGGACATATTGGACTGCGATTATTGCGTCAATAATTGTGACAATTTGGGTTATTGCATATCTGCGTAGGTTAACACTGGCCAATATTGCCCTTGAAGAAACAAATTGAACGCCATTATTCAAGAACCTCGGGCGTTGGGCTATTGTCGCTTAAGGCCCGACGTCATTAGGACGGAGGAGGACCTTTGAGTGGTGATTGACATGGCAGGCATAGCAGACAAAATGGCTAGCAATCAGAAACAAATCGCGATTTCTGAATTCTTTGAAAAGAACAAACACTTCCTTGGATTTGATTCCTTACAGCGTTCGATTATCACAGCTGTAAAGGAGGCTGTAGACAACTCATTGGACGCGTGTGAAGAAGCAAGAATACTGCCAGAAATTAGAGTGAAAATCACCAAAGTTGATCCCAAAAAAGACATCATTGAATTACAAACAGAAGATAACGGTCCAGGAATTCCGCAGAAGAGTATCGAGAAGGTTTTCGGACAGCTACTATTTGGTTCAAGATTCCACGCGATTAGACAAAGTCGTGGCCAGCAAGGTATCGGTATTACTGGAGTTGTGATGTATTCTCAATTGACCACAGGTAAGCCGACGCACGTTCTTTCCAAGGTTGCAAATGACCCAACGGCCGTAAGCGTTAGCATTGGCCTTGACACAAGAAAGAACAAAGCTGTAAAGAGCGACCAAACTAGGATTATCTGGGAAAATGATGACCTTACGCTGAAAGAGCACGGTCTAAGGGTAACAACACGAATGAAAGGCAAATATCAGAGAGGTAGACAATCGGTTTACCAATACCTCAGAATGACGAGTATCGTCAACCCACACGCCGACATTACCTTCACAGACCCCGATGGAGAAACCTACCATTGGCCAAGAGTCACTGAAAGACTGCCTTCCAAAGTCGATGCAATTAAGCCGCATCCGCATGGAATTGAATTGGGCCAATTGCAGAGAATGTGTAGAGAATCGACTGATTCTCGTCTGACTGTGTTCCTGCGACAGAATTTCTCAGGAGTATCTATGCGAGCAGCAAAAGAATTGTGTGAAGCATCGGAACTCGAAGTTTCAACTAAGCCTAAGTCAATGAAACCTGATGACGTTAGGGCCTTGCTTGAGGCCTTCCAAGGAGAGAGGTTGATCAAAGGTAAGCGGATTAAGTTGCTCAGTCCACCTACGAATTGTCTTTCCCCAATCGAAGAGATGCTAATCAAAAAGGGACTTTCAAAGACCATCGATTCAAAATTCGTCTCAACCATGACAAGGGCTCCTACAGTGAGTCACGGAAACCCATTCCAAGTTGAAGTTGGATTGATTTTCGGAGAAGATATGGCTGCAGATAAGCATGTTGAAGTTCTAAGATTTGCAAATAGAGTACCGCTAATGTACCAACAAGGTGGTTGCTTGCTAACCAAGGCGATAGAAAGTGTGGACTGGAGGCAGTATGGATTAGACCAAGCTGGTGGAAAGGGCGTACCCAAAGGGCCTGCTGCAATTCTTGTTCACCTTGCGAGCACGAATGTACAGTTTACATCTGAGGCAAAAGAAGCCCTATCAGATAACGAGTTTGTGTTTGAAGAAACCCGAAAGGCGATGCTAGAGATGGGTAGGGGCCTGAGAAAGCACCTTGAGAAGAAGAAAAAGATGGCGAAGACCCGCGAAAAATTCGAACTCATCAATGATATCTTACCTGCCATCGCCGAGAAATCTGCGAGTATTCTAGAGCGTCCCGTTCCGGACCTTGCCGGCTCAATCACGAAAATCATGAGTGCCGTTATCTGCAACGAATCTACAACTTGGAATAAAGAAACAAAGCAGGTTGACGTATCAATAACGCTATTCAATTACACGTCTAGGGCGCGTAGTTACTCACTTCTAGTCAACTGGCCTGAAAAGGAAAATGCGGAAATGGTCGGTAACGAACGTGGTGGTAGAAAGGAAGCCATGGGAATTTGGGGCTGGAAAATCGAAACGCTCGAGCCAGGGCAAAGAGCACTACTAGAATACTCTCTTTCCAATCTAGAGAAGGGTGATTGGACTGAAACTGAGGTATTCTTCAGAGGAAGTCAGGACGTTATTGGCGCAACTAAATTAGATGAGAAAATGCTTGATGAAATCAGAAAACAAGAACAAATTCTCAATCAAGTTGAGAAGGAGTCATCGCAAACAGATTCCGAATCATCTTACGAACCGGGAGTGGTTGCTGGCGACTCTGGTCAAACCACTTTATTTGGAGGTGAAAACTGATGGCTAGAGTAAATGACCCTGAACTAACAAAGGCACGCCTACACTTGGTTGTAGAAGAGATGTATGACAGAATAGTGAAAGGTGAGCCCCCTACTATGACTCTGCCTGTACGTACGAAGAATAACATCGGATTCGATAATAAACTTGGAGTTTACAAATACGGAAAGAAGCGTTCAACCCGTGATGCTACAAGCCTTGGTTCAGCAAAAAATCTGCTGAGAGCTTTGCACGTTGTGGAGTTCATAGAAGAAATGATTGAAGCAGGTAAGTCCTCTACACTCAGAGAAATGTACTACATTTCAGAAAGTTGGGGATTGGGTAAATTCGGCAGCCAGAATGAATCAAACAATTTGGCTGAGGACTTGGAAGTTGTAACAACCTGCTTGAGAGAGGATTTCAAGTTAAGACCTGAAGAAGACGGTGCTAGAATGATTGGAGACGTCACAATCGAGGAACTGAACAGAAGAGGTCAATGGATGACCATCAATGCAAGAGATGATGTTGGTGATTCAGGATATGGAGTTCCTTACAATGTCGAAGTAGAAAAGATACGATTGAAAGAGCATGATGTTAACTTCTTGATGGCTATCGAGACCGGTGGTATGTTCGATAGATTGGTCGAAAACGGATTTGATGAGGAGTACAAGTGTGGATTAATTCATTTGAAAGGACAGCCAGCTCGCTCTACTCGCAGAATAATGAAACGCATGAATGAAGAATGGGATTTGCCAGTAATTGTATTCCTGGACGGTGACCCATGGTCATTCAGAATCTTTGCTTCCATTGCATATGGAGCTATTAAGACCGCTCACATATCCGAATACCTAGCAACTCCGTCTGCATCTTATCTCGGAATAACTGCAGACGACATCGTTGCCTACGATTTACCATCAGACGATTTGTCAAAGAAGGATATCGAAGCCCTCAACGCTGAATTATCCGACCCAAGATTTGCAGATGGTTGGTGGCAGGACCAAATCAACATGATGCTTGAAATCGGTAAAAAGGCTGAACAGCAGTCTCTTGCAAAATACGGTTTAGACTTCGTAACGGACACCTATCTCCCTGAAAAATTAGGTGAAATGGGATTAGCGTGAAGCCGCTTGGTTGAAGTTAGATAGCCGTTTAGGCTCAAACATGCAACCCGCAGTTGAGCATTCTCCGTGGCCAAGACGGATTATGATAGCGGGTCTTGCATTGGGATTCATAGGGGTAATCGGTTTCTCATTTATCTTCGATGACTTCAGGGAATATTATGACCCTCGAGAAATGTCTGAGTATACTGTTGACTCTGATTCGGAGACAAATACTGTACTGAATCTAAGTTCAGGATGCTGGGTTGTAAACGTTGAAGGAGATGATTCTGATTATGATGTCACATTCCAATATGTAGAGGGTGGGTCTGCAGCAGGCGAAGTGTCAGAGGATTGTAGAAGTGATTTCCAAGCATCTAGTGGGGATGCTGATTTCTCTAAAATCACTACCCTGGACATCGAAAAGACATCTCAAGTTCTGGTAATTATCGATTGTGAAGAAGAGGATAGTTGCCAAAACCCGCTATATTTCACAAATTCAGAAGATGTATTGTTTGAGATGGCCGGAGACTTCGGACTATGGGCTGTACTTGGTACGTGTTGTATTGGAGGACTTCTCTTCCCACTTGGCTGGTTACTTGTTTCAATCAACAAAAGCAAAGATTCCAAAGTCCAACTTACCCAGCAACAGATGGTCACAGCAATGGACCCGTTGGAAAGAGAAATGAACTCAAACCAGGAAATCCTGACTACTGATCAACTGTACAAACTCGTCCGAGGTGAAGTGCCCGAAATGGAACAAAGACAAGAAAATGTTCCGAGTCCATTTAGTGACGCTGACACAAGAGTAAGAAGTCAAGTTCCTAAGAAAACTGGCGGTTCAATAAACAAGGCCAGCTCATACACGCATGAAAACCCGCCAACTGACGAGTCTTGGAAAAGCTGGGACGAATCGTAACTTCAAATTCCAGCGTGGACTGTTATTTCCATGCAAATCCTCGGGATAGCAGATGAGGCGTCAAGCAATAGTGATTGTCTTGGTTGGAATTTTAATCTCTTCAACCAATTTTACTATTTTCAATTCAGAGCTAAATGCTGAAATTGAAGAGTCGATGACATCGATTGGAAATATGCCAAAAACATTGCAGAAGCCGGCGACACAGGTAAATACACCACAATAAACCTCGACGGTCTAATAATCCACATATCGCATATTATGATGAGGATAACGGAGATTTGATCTACACAAAATATGATGGTTGGAATTGGAATACTACAACTGTAGATTCGACTGGAGATGTTGGAGAAAATGCCGATATTTGCCCCGGCGGAGATGATTTGGTTGATGCCGATAATGATGGATTACCTGATTACTGCGACCTATTGGTTGATTCGGATGGCGACGGTTATGACGATGCGATAGATGCATTTCCTAATGACATAACCGAATGGATAGATTCTGATGGAGACGGAGTAGGCAATAATGCAGATGCCTACCCTGCTGACCCAGATAAAAGTCAAGGTGATCAAAATCAAAACAATGCTGAAAATACGAAACCGGTGAGCGGTGATAGCGAACAAACCGAAGAAAGCGCATCATGGGTAGAGCTACTCGAATCAGGTGGATTGAGCCAAGACATGTTCCTGCCTATTGTTGGGATAGTAGTCCTCTTACTGTTTATGAAAATAGGATTGTCATCCAAAAAAATCAATAATCTGAAACAAGAATTGCAAGAATTATCTGAATCAAAGGCGGCTTGGGAGCGTTTAGACCTAGACGAAGATGGAGAGTTGTCCGATTTAGAATTGGAAGCCTACAAATTAATCAGAGACAAAGGAAAGCAACCTGACGCAGTTGTGGAGGCCATCGAATCTACTGAGTTGAGAGACGAGGGGTATACGCCACATCAAACCAACGAATTTGTAGATGATACGACTAATGATTGGTTGAGAGATGAATTAGGCTGATGCGTAACACTAATGCGACGGGTTCATAGGTATCCGTTGCTAGGTAACCAATGGTTGTGAAGTCATGGTTGACCTCGATGAGGCCCTCGGAATTCTCCAAAACAAAGCGCGCAGAGCGATTATTGAGAGGCTGGTGCGTGAACCGCACTATCCCCTTCAATTAGCCAAGCAAATCGGTATATCGCAACAAGCGGTCATGAAGCATCTTGGTATGCTGGAAAAGGTAGGGTTTGTTGTGAAGATGAAGGTTGCTAGCAACAAAGGCGGTCCACCAAAGAACATCTATTCTGTGCAACAAGCGATTTCGATTCGTATCGACCTCGGTCCCGATTTATTCCAATGTACACAGCGGGTTTTACCCGCTGGTGGCCCGCTAAAATTGTCAAACAAACTTAGTGGAGACATGGTAAAGGTGGCAGAGGTTGTTAGTGGAAGGAAGATGATCGGTGTGGGAGAAGGTGCTCACCATTTGTCAACAATTTCGGATGCAATTGAAAAACTCGATAGAGAAAGAGATGCGTTGATTGCTCTGCATCAACAAATCAAACAAAGAGTCTCTTCAACGGTAGACAACGATTTCGAATCATATGAACAGCGCCTGATGATTCACAATATTCTGGAATCTCCAGGCTCGAAATTTAATTTCAAAGAGTTCGCCCGAGAGTTGAAGCTTGGTGCTGAAGCAAGTGAGAAACTCATGGACGAAGTTCGAGTTAGAATGATCAGACAATTTGCTGAAAGAAGCGGCCAATTCATAGCTGCGCCCCAAAGCATCGAGTTGCCATGGTGGGCAGCATTGGGCATTGACCCCACTGCTGAGCAGTGAAGTCAATGCCTTCAGCAATCTCAGTTCTCGTCTTCTAGAACTGAAATCAAACTGCTTTGTTCTGCTAGTCTGTTCTTAACATCTGCTCTGCGACCCTTGCCTACCAGGTACAGTACACCGAACAGTGAACATGTTAGAAGTAGAACACCAAATGGAAGTGCCCAATCATTGATTATTTCACCAGCTACGTCCATGAATGGAGAACCGCTAGATAGTTCGCTTCCTACAACCTTCAGGTTGTCTGATTCGCTAACCTCAACAATCGTGTTTGACGGGTCTACCACTACTACTACTTCGTGTGAACCTGCAGACACTGGGTACAGCAGATACAATTCGATTTCTTGTGCATCTTCACTTGCATCAGGAGCAAGTAGAGCGCCTACAGTTTGTCGCATTACAATTGTGTCTTCTGGACATCCGTTCTTTCTGATTTCCTTCAGAACCTCATCGTCTGCTTCACTGAATTCACACAGAACAACCTCGATGTTGGTTGCGTGGACGTTTCCAGTGTTTTGTAGAACTACACGTACCGGGATTGTCTTGTCAACTTCGTTGCTTGTTTCTGATACAGAAACTTCTGAAATCACCAAGTTTGGTGCACGTAGTCTCAATGTTACAATAAATTCGTTTGTGTCTAACAGATCGCCAGTCCACTCTGGGCTGTCATCGTGGTCTCCGTCATTATCCATATTACCTGCAATGCTGGTAACCTTCAATCCGATATTCCTTGTATCCAACTTAGCACCGGTTGCGATGTGAATTGTTGCAACCATTGTGTGTGTGGTGTATGGGTCCATCTCTGGAAGCCTCCACTCGTTGATATCCTCAAGGAATACACATGTATCGTCTGGGAACTCTGCCTCTGTAGAAGATGTTCTCAAACACTCGGTTTCGACTACAACGTCACCGACGAAGTCTACCATCTTCCACTCTACCTTCCAGCCATCTGGTCCGCCAAGCGCCCCCATTCCTGGAAGTGTGTTCCAGACAAGGTTGCCTGTGGAGCCATCCTTGGAAGAGGTGTGGTTGTGTAGTGACGGTGTATCTGGAACGTTTCCAGCGTTTGTTACATTCACTACGAATTCAACAATTCTTCCAGGAGCGCTTGTCTTGACTGCGTTGTCAACAGATGGGTCCATGCTAATTTGCATGTCATAGAATTCATTCACTGTAATCTGCAACATGATTTCATCACGCAGTCTTGTTCTGTGTCCTGTTTCATCAGGATAGTCTTCTTCACTGAATGCTTGAATCACAACTGTGTAGTCTCCTGCAGGAACTTGTGTTGGCACATTGATTGTGATATCAACGGTCTGTGATGTTCCTCTTGTCAACTCTGTAAGAATCGATCTAGGAATATCAATGTCCCATAGTACATCGATTTGGCTCTGCGTTTCGTAAACTCTACCAAGTCTCAAGTCGTACCTGTCAGGACCGTTTCCTGCATTGGTAACGGTTGTAGGAATCAACCAAGTGTCACCTGGATTTACTTCAAGTTCAGTCATCTCAACTTCTGCATCCAAGTCGAAGACGTGGATTACGTTCGTTGATAGGATTACTGAGTCTGCTACACGTGGATATCCTTCCAAGTGTGCTTTCACTGTGACTGCCGGCCCTAATCCGGCATTTGCATTGTACGGGGCGCAAACGGCAATTCCCACCGTGTAAGTTGTTCCAACAGGCCATAATCTCGGACTATTCGGGTCAGTCGGGTCTCTTGGGCCTGGAGCATTAGAGAAGTCCATGGATACCGTCCAGTGGTCTTGTCTCCATGTGTTCAGGTCAATTTCTTCAGGCTTAGCTTCTGGAGCGCCTGGAGTAGTGAATACCAAGTAGCCTGCTTCGTAATTCTTGATTACGTTGAGGTCGTACTCTGCACATGTGCCAGGGAGAATAATCTCACTTGTATCGTAAATCTCGAAGACGATATTTCCTATCGATCTAATCGATACGTTAACCCACAACTCAAGTACGTCAAAGGTTCCCTTCTCAATAGACTTGACAGGTTCGCCTTCAGACCAACCCTTGACATAAATCACGAACGTTCCCGGGTCTTGACTCGTAGGGACTGTCAATTCCAGATTCTTTGTTACCGATTGTCCGGGGTCGAGAGCGACCTGTAGTGGGAAGTTAACTTGCCAGCCGAACGGAAGTATCCATTCACTTTGTCCTTCCAAACTATTAGGGTCGTAGAAGGCGAATGTATCGTAAACGTTACCAGTGTTGGTAATCGTGATTGAGAAAATCGCTGTTTGGCCTTGCTCGACATCAGCCATGCGGTGGCTTGTGTCAAGGTCGATACCGTGTACAACGTCCATCAATGTCAGTGTAAGGCGCTCAGATCGAATTGCTGGGTCCTTCATCGAAATCGCAGATACCGTAATTTCTGCTAGCTGGTCTTCAGCCGCTTGATAGACAGATGGCGCTCTCACACGCAAGTACATTCGAGCCATCTCTCCACCTTCCAAGAAGATTGGAGTGTCTGGGAAAATTGCTGTGTGATTATTTGAGAAATACAAGTTTGCCGTCCAGTTCTCTGGCATACCTGTCAGATTCAGATTGTAGGTATCTGCAACCAAGTCCTTTGGACCAGGAGTTGTATTGT
>CEUM01064569.1_pt1 | contig 22216 bp, 16 predicted proteins | sample 356421 | NCBI WGS metagenome assembly CEUM01 (sample SAMEA2622716, study PRJEB7988) | marine metagenome | biome: marine biome (ENVO:00000447); feature: surface water layer (ENVO:00002042); material: "saline water (ENVO:00002010), including plankton (ENVO:xxxxxxxx)" | depth 5 m | reverse complement strand
GTGTAGCTGACGCGCTGCGTTCCTTTCCCCTTGGATTTCTTTCCAAGAAATTGAACGTGCCCAAGTTCACCGATGTTGCTCACGTGCGTTCCCGCACAGGGGCACATATCGACGCGATCGCCAATTTGAACGATGCGAAGTTCCTTCACACTCGCTGGAAGAAGGTCCATATTGGTCCGGTCAGCGGGCATGATGGCGTTGATTTCATCCCTGGTCATCACGGCGTCCGTGACCGCCAATCCAACATCAATCCGTTCGTTGGCCGCTCCGATAAGGTTGGCGAGCATCATTTCATCAAAGGAAATGGGATTGAAATCAATGCGAGAACGGTCGGCATGGATTTGATTCCCCACTGTTCGAACACCATCAAACATCTCGTACGCCAACCCACTAACCAGGTGTTGAGCGGTGTGCATGCGCATGTGAGCATACCTCGTTTCCCAATCAATGGTTCCTCGGACTTCATCACCAACGGTCAATTGATGTCCTTCCTCAACGGTGTGGTGCACATCGCCGCGACCCCGTACTTCTGATACCTGGATGTCTCCGTTTGGACCTGAAAGCACGCCGGTGTCCCAATGCTGGCCACCACCAAGCGGGTAGAACAGGGTCCTGTCCAACACGACGGTGTTTTCTGAAACATCGACGACGGTCGCGTCGAATTGACGTGCATACGCCGCTTCAATGTCTTGAAGGTATAACTTCTCAGTCATGGTCTTTCCAACCGATGAACGTTGAAGAGATTAACCGTTTTCTGGTTGAGGTGCCCCGGGCCCAAAGTCTTCAAGTAAGCCCAAGTTTCCTTCTGAAGATGCGTCGATGACAATAGGTGGTGTTTTCCATGCCACGGCCAAAGCTACCGTTGAATCCCACAGTGCACGAATGAAGCCGACTTCTTCGTATTCCCAACCTCGTTCTTCTGCATATTCTTTGACGATGGGTGCTGCTTGTGGAAGATTGAAATGGGAAAGAGCCGGAAGGAGGTGGTGTTCAATTTGGTAGTCCAATCCAACGAAGAAGAAAGAACCGATTGGCCCGAGTTTGATACGTCGTCCTGTTTCAATCTGAAGTCGCCAGTTCTCGTCATATTCCATTACGATGGGACGGCCAGCATGTCCCGGGAGGAAGATGGCTGTCAAGTACAGACCTACAGCGGCCCAAAGCATGACATAGAATCCAACGGTCATCTGCCATGTAAGTCCGAGAAGAATGGGAAGACCCAGCCAGAGGAAGAAGTGTGCACACAGCATGGAAACATCAAGAAGATACATCTTTGAGAAGCGATTTTTCTTAGCTTTGAACGGTGCAGTGACGATGTACTTCAGACCGTCATAACGCATGAGATGGCCAACAAGTGGGGTGATAATAGGCCAAAAGATGTAGGCTTGGAGATATTTCTGGAAGAACCTTCGTAGAGGTCCGCTTGATTGATATTCCTCAGATGAAAAAGTCAGTGGCCAAGAATAGATATCGGGGTCCTTTTGGATGACGTTTGGGAAGGCGTGATGTTGCACGTTGTGTTTTTCACGCCAATAATTCATCGACAATCCGGAGAAAAGTGGGAAAGCGAGGGTGGCGATAGAGATGTTGCCTGCTTTGGATTTGCAAGCGGATGAGTGGACACCTTCATGACCGATCATCGCAATGGTGGTCGTGAAAAGAGCGGTTACAGGAAGAAGGAGAAGACCCCACTTCAGCGGTAGCATGATGTGGGCTGCGTAGAGAAAACCAACGACGACCAAAAGGACGATCAATTTCGTCCACGACTTGGCCGTTGGCTTCTCGAGGAGGCCTTTTTCTTGCAACTGCTTGCGAAGTTTTGCCATCGGATGTGCACCCATGTTCATCACCTACGCCAACGGCGTTCTCATGTTGGCCAACCCGTTTAACCTAAGAAAGTGGTGTTTCTAATCACACCAAATATCTAACTTCACACGGAATCAGCCACGAAGTCAAGCACCCTTGAAACGACCCCATCAAAGGAAAGTTCGTCTGGGTTTGTCGGCAAAACAACTGAGGTTGATTCAAAGAAACCACGAGGTGGTTCCCATGTCATTTCCTCTTTCCACCATAGTTCAGTCATACCGTCACCACGATTGAGGTGTAAATCCGTGGATGGTGCCTCTTTTGCATCTTCAGTTAACACGGTGGCACCCTTCCAAGCAACACCGTCGTTTCCGGGAAATTGTTCGGGTTGGGATGGTTCAAGACAATGTTGTCGACGACCTGGTCCAAAAGTTTGAGGTGGACTCATCACGATCACACGGTCAGCCGTGAGATGAGTTGGAAGATGACGTTCAGTTGATGAAAGTTCCAAGATGTACTCTTCATTTTCTTTGGAGCACGATAGGATTCGGGTTCGGGTGAAACACTGAACACCCTTTCTCGAAATGTTGGCTGCAAGGTGTTTGAGAACCCAATCCCAACGGCAACCCCAACCTTGTTCATTTTCAGAAAGTAGGAGGAAGTTTTGTTGTTCATCGGTCATGTACGCATTAAGAAGTTCTCGATTAACCACGCGACCAGGGTGCATAACCGGTAAACCGAGTTCAGCTTCAAGCTCTATGATGATCACATGATGTTCGCTTTGCAGGTGGTGGGCCAACAATAAGGCCTCGATTGTTCCACCAATGAGGACCACGTTCATACAGATTCCACCAGGTCAAGAGCAAAAACGGGACAGGAGGGTATGCAAAGACGACAATGGGTGCAATTTGGTTCGTCGACGTAAATCATTCTATTTTCTAATGTGAGGACGTGCACTGGACATAGAGCGATGCAGGCACCACAACCAAAACAACGATCTTCGTCGACCACGAATTCATGAGAAGGAATTCGGGCCATGACCTGTGGAGGAATTCGCCGTTGAAGACTTCTTCGTTTTCCTTCGGAAAGAATTTCAGCACAAATTTCACAGAGAAAGGATGAGAGGTTCATACCCCTTCATTTCCAGTGGAATGTAAATTTGAAATGTTGATGATGATCGAGAAAACGAGGAGAGAATCTGAATCGAGAAAAACCCGTGGAATATGCTCGCGAGAAGCACTTGAATATATTGGAATTGAACTATTGAATTTTCAACTTGAACATCAAGAAAATATCTTCCAGTGGAAATAAGGGGGTCCTACCCACATATTCATGCAAGAGAACCCTTTGGTCCCATCATGGTCTTGTATGCAGCTGGTCGAACCTCGACCTATCCTGATGAGCCTCCAGCAAGTGGATTTCGATTCCATTACCTCGGAGGAGGTGATGAGGTTGGAAATGTTGGTATTGTTATGGAAGATCCTTCAGGAACACGCTTGCTTCTTGATTACGGAATTGCACCAACATCACCACCACGTTATCCCAGCGAAGCTCCACTTGTTCATGACGCTGTCATCACACATTCACACATCGACCATCTTGGCATGGCACCGTGGTTGTGTGCTCATCATCGCACCCGCCTTCACGGGACCATCATCACAGCCCAACTTTCTGACATGATGTGGCGAGACACCTACAAAGTCAGTTCAATTGAGCGCTACCCACTTGCTTGGGACAAGAGAGACATTGACACAGCGGTCGATTCCTGGTACGTTCATGAATTTGGCGTACCGTGGAAACATCATGACTGGGACCTTACATTGCATTCCGCTGGACACATTCCAGGAGCAGCAATGCTTCACATCAAAACACCCACAACCACCGTGTTGTTAACCGGCGATTTTGACACCCGTGATTCACCTCTTGTCTCAGGCGCTCAACCGGTCCAAGCGGACATCCTCTTTGTTGAAGGGACCTATGGTGGGCGAGACCATCCACCCAAGGAAGAAGAAATAGATCGTTTTATTCAAGCGGTTGCTGAAGTGGTTCGTCGTGGAGGAACCGTTCTCATTCCCGCTTTTGCAAATGGTCGAACCCAAGACGTTGTCATGCTCCTTCATCGTCATCTTCCGAACCTCAATGTTCATGTTGACGGTATGGGCAAGCGGGTGGCAAAAACACACATGGAGCATGGTTCACTTTTACGTGATAGCAACGCACTCGAACGCGCATGGCGATGGGCGAAACAAGTGTCGAGTAAATCTGACCGGAAAAAGGCGTTAACTGCTGATGTCATCGTAACCACATCCGGTATGTTGAACGGCGGTCCAGCGCTCTGGTACCTCAATCGCTTGCGACACGATTCGAAAAACTCCATCTTCTTCACAGGATATCAAGCTAGAGACACCGGCGGTCGTTCTTTACTTGAAGAAGGTGCGATTGACATCTATGGCCAACGTGTCCACATCGATTTAGAAATCCAACAATTCTCCTTTTCCACTCACGCTGGACATCAAGAAATCCTTGATTTTGCGAAAGCATGTCAGGCGAAACACGTGGTCGTTTACCACACCGACCCAACCCATGCACGACCGCCACTTGTCGAAGCCTTGACAGCCCAGGGTCACACCGTTCACGAACCCAAAAACGGTGAATCCTACATTATTGATGATTAACAAGCGTTGTCAGAAATTCTTACTCACCAGAGCGAAGCGATTGAATACATCCACGCCCAGCGAAGTCATGAGTCCCATGGCTGCCAAGACCCCCAAGAAGAAAAAAGGCAAGCGCAAGCGCAAGATGCGACTTTCACTTCGCCAATCCAAAATGAGCACCACGCAGGACAAGTACAGTGATTCTCTCGGATGGTCCACCGATGTAGGCCGCACCTTGACGGATGCTCCCAAACCAACCGGTCCTGAAACCATCAAAGTTCAATGCGAAATGTGCGGTTCGATGTTGAAAATCCCCAAACCAAAACGCTCCCGATACACCGTCTCGTGCACGTACCCAGAATGCGGGCACGTCATGAAATTCGATTGAGATGCAAATCAAAGCACTCTTTCTCACCTTGCTCTTTCTTCCTCTCTCAGGTTGTCTTTCACCAGAGGATGAATCGAACACATCGTTTCGCTTGGCCACGACCACGTCCATGCGGGATTCTGGTTTACTCGATGTCTTAATTGAGGAGTTTGAAACGCTTCACCAAACTGAAGTTGAATACGTCGCTGTTGGAACAGGAGCAGCTCTTCAACTCGGACGAACGGGCGATGTCGACGCACTTATCGTTCACGCTCCAACCTTGGAAGCACAATTCATCGATGGGGGCCATGCTTCAGAACGCATTCCCTTTGCCTACAACGCCTTTGTTCTTCTTTCTCCCATTGCCTTGGAGGGGTCAATTTTTGACGTCTTTGAAACAATCGCAACCGAAGGACATTGTTTTGTTTCACGAGGAGATGATTCGGGCACCCATGCCAAAGAACAAGCGATTTGGTTGCACCTCAACGAGACGAAAGACCTCGAAATCGTTGAAGATTCCAACGGTATCCATCCACCAGGCGAGTGGTATTATTCCATTGGTCAAGGCATGGGCGCAGCCATCAACATGGCGGATGAAAAATCCTGCATTACCTTCTCCGACCGGGGAACCGCCCTCCAATTTCAAACACAAATCGACCTGCAACGCTACGAATTCGAGGATGATATTGTCGCAAATCCCTACGCGTATCTCATCATCTCAGAAACAAATGTACCCGACGCCCACATTTTCCAATCATATTTATTAAATGAGGGAAGAGAGACGATTATGAACTATACTATTAACGGTGAACCGGCGTTTTTTGTCTATTCGTGATCAATCCATTCTCCCTTCAACAGCGACGCGGCAAATGGGTCGTCGATCTGCAAGGCCTTTCCTTCTCGCAACACCACGATCGTATCACCTAATCGATGAGCCTGCGGGATGTTATGCGTTACCATGACAATACACACACCTCCTTCTTTCAATCGCAGAAGTTCCCGCTCAATCGTTTGAACATGAAGCCACCCGAGATTCGAGGTGCACTCGTCCAACAACAACAAGGAGGGCGCAAGAGAAAATTGGCGAGCCAACACCACCCGCTGCCGTTCCCCTCCCGACAATTCTGCAGTACCCTGATTGGCCAGTTCATTCAACTGGAAGAGGTCACTGTACGCCTTTCCTGAAGGCGGTAAATTCGGGAAGAGGCGGTGAGTAAGCATCAGTTCTGCCCCGACAGAATTGGTGAAGACAACGGGTTGTTGTTGAACATAAACACATGCCTTCGGCCCACACTGGACGTCGCCCGATTCTAAACCAGCAAGCGCCTTCAACAACGTCGTTTTTCCAGCCCCCGATTCACCAACGACAACCGTTATGGTTCCTGGGGCCAAATTCAAGGCCACATCGTTCACCACCACCCGACCTCCTTTTTCCACTCGGACGACCTTTTCGACACCCGTTTCAAACGTCGTCGGCGGAGGAAGGCTGTCTCCCAACAAAGGTACGTTTGTCGTTCTCCTTCGCTGGCGTACCATGGCGGCCAGAGCAACCAAACTCAACGAGAACATCAAGAGTAAGGCGCCGAGTAAAGCAGCTTGCTCCATGTTTCCCTTTGATGTTTCAAGCACGATGCTGGTGGTCATCACCCGTGTTTTTCCAGCGATGTTTCCCCCCACCATGATGACGGCACCCACCTCCGCAATCGCTCGTCCAAAGGCGATGACGATGGCGTGATACACCCCGTTGCTGGCGAGTTGGATTTCTATTCTAAGTCGCTGCCGTTCATTGATTCCTAACGTCGTCAGGGTGTCGCTATAGGACTGCCCAACCCCTTCGAATGCCGTCCAGGAACCACCCCAAACCAACGGCAGAATAAGGCAGGTTTGGGCGAAGATCATCGCTTCAACCGTAAAGAGCAAATCCAGCGAGCCCAAGGCTCCAGATTTTGAAAAAAGCGAGTACACAAAGACACCAACCACGACCGGCGGCAGACCGTAAAGCGCTGTGATCAGTGTTTTCAATCGTCGAAAATGTACGCTGCTTTGGCGTGCACACCAGGCGCCAAGCGGAACACCGATGAGGGTGGCGAGAACCGTGGCCGTTCCACTGGTGATGAAGGTGGTTTGGATGGCTTGACCGAGCGCCACACCGTCAACCATGTCCGTGCATTGAACCCCCCTCCATGATTCTACCGTTGACCCACACGCTCAAACACAACCTCTGCATGGCGCTAACATGGATGGGCGACCGTACTTCATTTCGGTTGAAGAAGCGCGCGCCATTTGCAACGCCACGCCCTTGAAGACTTCCGTTGAACACCTTTCTCTGGAAGCCTGCACTGGTAGGATCTTGGCCGAAGACTTAGCTAGCAAAGTGGACGACCCACCGTTTGACAATTCCGCCATGGACGGTTTTGCCTGCACGTTTGACTCTGAAGCAACCTACCCCCTAACCTTGAACATCGTTGGCCTCCAAGCCGCCACAGGCGAAAACGAAGCACACACCGTTGCTGCGGGAGAGGCGGTCCGCATCATGACCGGTGCGCCGATGCCACCCGGTGCTGACGCCATTCTTCCCATCGAGCGTTGCGAAGTGGACGGCCAGCAGGTACGACTTCTTGAGCCCCCCAAACCGCATTTTGTTCGCAAAATGGGTGAAAATTTGCGTTCCGGCACCATCGCTCTCTCAAAGGGCCAACACCTAACTCCGTCCCGTGTTGGTTTGTGCGCAACCATGGGGTACGATACCCTTCCAGTGTACGCTCGGCTTAACATCGGTATCGTTTCAACGGGTGATGAATTGAAGTCGCCTGGGCAACCGCTGAAGCACGGCGAAATATACGAGTCGAATTCCTTTGGTCTTGCAGGCCTCGTTGAATGGGCAGGTCATCGTCCGGTTCGGTTTTCTTCCGTTGCCGATTCCATGGACGCCCTTCGTCAAACGCTGGATGAAGCGGCGAACACTTGCGACCTCATTCTTACCTCTGGGGGCGTCTCGATGGGCGAATTTGACTATGTTCGCAGGTTGATGGAGGAAGAAGGCGACATTCACTTTTGGCGGATGAAAATTCGCCCCGGCTCTCCACCGTTGTTCGGTTTGTGGAACGATACGCCCCTGTTTGGCCTTCCCGGCAACCCCGTCTCGAGCCATGTTGTGTTCCGAATGTTGGTCGCACCTTATCTGCGGCATAATCTGTCGACGGATGCGCCAAAGGAATGGAAAATCCGAGCAAAGTTGTGCGACCCTGTCAAATCGACCAACGACTGTGTTACCTTGCGACGGGTGACCCTCGTATCAACCGATGAAGGCATGATGGCCTACCAACCACGCCATCAAGGGTCTGGCAATCTTGAGAGCCTTGCGAGCGCCGACGGACTTACACTTTTGCAGCCTGGACAATCGGGCGAGGTTGGTTCTTGGATTGACGTACTCGTGCTGTAGGTGGTCGCATGAAACACACACAAGATGATGCAGGGGATTTGCTGACCACTCTGCGAATTCTGTACCCCACTTCGAGCACCACCACCTTGCGAAAGATGTTGACTCAAGGGCGAGTGTTGGTCAACAACACCGTTGTTCACCGAGCCAAACATATCTTGGAGAAAGGCGATGAAATTGAGGTTCTGCAACGCCAGCGAGCCGAAGAACGCACACCGTCGCCAGCGTCAAAGCCCCCCGTAGAGCTTGATGTCTTGTTCGAAGATGACACTCTTCTCGTGGTGAACAAACCCCATCACCTTCTCTCGGTGGCGACCGACCGTTTGGAGGCCGATACCCTCCACAGCCGTTGCGTGGAATACCTCCAGTGGTCGGATGAAAAAGCATGGTGCTACATCGTTCATCGACTTGACAAAGCAACCTCAGGCATCATGGTGATGGCCAAGTCCAAACAGGCAAAAAACGACCTCCAAGTACAATTCCAAGACCGAACCGTCCACCGCACCTATCGAGCTGTGGTTGAAGGGTGCCCGAACCCAGTCTCGGGGACGGTACGAAGTTGGTTGATGGAGGATAGACACCTCAACATCAAAGCCGTCAACAAGAATCACCCCCAAGGGAAAGAAGCGATATCACACTACCATGTTCTTGAGTCAAACGAAAAAACGAGCCTCGTTGAAGTTTCCATCGAGACCGGACGCCGCCATCAAATCCGCATGGCGATGCAACATCTTGGAGCGCCCGTGGTTGGCGATGAACGCCATGGTGCGGCGACCAACCCCCACAAACGCATCATGCTGCACGCCTCAGCCTTGGAATTCCTTCACCCCGAGACCGACGACCCCGTCCGTTTCGAAGCGCCGACACCGCGTGGATTTAGCCAATAACACAGAACATGTCGAGGGTTGCCTACCGACCACATCGTCGTCTTCAGGCCGTGTTGTGGAGAAGGAGGCGAAGCAGGACTTGAAGAACTGTTGACGGGTGGAACACGTTGGAGACACCATCATGTCAGCGGGTCAAGACGGATGGATTGAGGTCAAAGGGGCGCGGACCCACAACCTCAAAGACATCTCTGTTGAACTCCCGAAGGGCCAATTCGTCGTGATTTCAGGCGTTTCAGGCTCGGGTAAATCGAGCCTTGCATTTGACACCCTCTACGCTGAGGGCCAGCGACGGTACGTGGAAAGCCTCTCCTCGTATGCACGCCAGTTCATCGGTCAAATGAAGAAAGCCGATTGCGATTCCATCGAAGGGCTTTCTCCGGCCATTTCCATCGACCAAAAGCAAGGCAGCCACAACCCCCGTTCAACCGTGGCAACGGTCACAGAAATCCAGGATTACCTTCGTCTTCTTTGGGCCAGAATTGGAAAACCCCACTGCCCGACCTGCGGTAAAGAAGTGGCACGTCGAACCGTTCAGGAGATTGTCGACGATATCTTTTGGCGCATGGAAGGCCACGGCGTGGCGGTGTGGAGCCCGGTCGTGCGGGCACGCAAGGGAACCCATGCAGAATTGTTCCGCCAACTGGTCGAGCAAGGCTACCTCAACGGGCGCGTCAACGGGCACGAAACATCGTTCGAAGAACCACCAACGCTGGACAAAACATTCCGTCACGACATCGATGTTCGCATCGACCGACTTCGTTGCACACGAGACCGAAAACAACGCCTGACCGAAGCCGTTGAATCGGCCCTTCGTTTAGGTGGCGGCACCCTGGCCGTGGAGAGTCTTGAGGCTCCAAAAAGCACCGAGGAATTGAGCAAGAATTCCCACGCTCATCTAACCGAAAAGGGTCAAACCATCGCCTGGTCTGAAGACTTCGCTTGCCCCGAACACGGCGCGTTCATGCCCGAACTTTCCCCTCGCGTTTTCTCGTTCAACTCCCCCCTCGGCGCTTGCAGTACATGCCAAGGGCTTGGCGTGCAGCGTCAATTCAACGTCGACCTCATCGTTGACGGCAGCATGAGTGTCTCCAACGGCTGCGTCATTCCTTGGCGCCAATCCATGTCACCTTCGTGGTATCGCAAACTCTTGGAGTGCACGTGCGCCCACTATAACATTTCAACCACCCTTCCCTTTGAGATGCTCGACGAAGACGAGAAAGACATCCTCCTCTACGGTTCGGGCTCAACCATCATCCATTACGAATTCACATCCGAAAACGGTTCGCAGTACAAGTACAGCAAACCCTGGGAAGGCATCATTCCACGCCTCGAAAAAACGTATGCCGAGACCACATCTGAACGCACTCGCAACCGCCTCATCGCCTCGATGACCGACCTTGATTGTCCAGCATGCGGTGGTGAGAAGTTGAACGATGCTGCTCGCTACGTGACCGTGGGTGGTATTCGCCTACCAGAGGTCAGCGGTTGTTCAGTCCACGATGCACTTGGTCTTGTTCGGGCTTGGAACCCCGAAGGGGAAGGCCCTCCCGCTGCCTTCCAAGACCTCCTTGAGCCGCTTGACGAACGCAGCATGTTCATCGGATCTGAAATCATCAAAGAAATTGAAGGGCGACTTGGTTTTCTCGACAGCGTCGGCCTTGATTACCTGACCCTCGACCGAAAGGCCAACACCCTCTCGGGCGGTGAAAGTCAACGCATTCGTTTGGCAACGCAAATCGGTAGCCGACTTACCGGTGTCATGTACGTCTTGGATGAACCGTCCATCGGCCTCCATCAACGCGACAATGACCGTCTTCTGAAGACCCTGCGCGAGTTGAGCGATTTGGGCAACACCCTGCTTGTGGTGGAGCACGACGAGGACACGCTTCGTCAAGCGGATTGGCTTTGCGACCTCGGGCCGGGTGCCGGCCTTGAGGGTGGGGAAGTGGTGGCCAACGGCACGCCCGAAGAGGTCATGGCCACGGAGAAATCCATCACGGGCGCCTATCTAAGCGGCCGACGAAGCATCCCTTGGCCTGAACAACGGACGCCACCAGGAAAGCACCACCTCACGGTCAAGGGGGCGCGCCACAACAACCTCCAGAACATAGACGCAACTTTCCCGCTCGGCTGCATGACGGCCGTTACGGGTGTTTCAGGCTCGGGAAAATCCTCACTGGTTTCGGGCATTCTCGCACCTGCTCTGCAACGGCATGTTCACCGCGCTGAAGTTGTACCGGGCCGCCATCAAAGCCTTGAGGGTGTAGAGCATGTTGACAAGACCATCATCATCGACCAGTCTCCAATCGGTCGGACCCCGCGTTCCAATCCCGCCACGTACACCAAGGTGTTTGATGAAATCCGGGCCTTGTTTGCAAACACAAAACTCTCCAAGGAGCGCGGCTACAAGCCCGGCCAATTCAGCTTCAACGTGAAAGGCGGTCGGTGCGAGGCCTGCAGCGGGGGCGGTTCCATCAAATTGGAAATGAACTTCCTTCCCGATGTATGGATTACCTGCGATGTGTGTAATGGAAAGCGATACACACGCGAATGCTTGGAGGTCGAATGGCGGGGCAGAAACATCCACGATGTCTTGGAAATGCCCGTTTCCGAGGCGGTTTCCTTCTTCAAAAACCATCGAAAAATCCACCGAACATTGGAAACTCTTGAGGCTGTTGGACTTGGCTATATCCGACTGGGTCAGCCGGCCACCACCCTTTCTGGAGGGGAGGCGCAGCGTGTCAAACTCGCAAGCGAATTGCGACGAATGCCAAACAAACACACCGTCTACATCCTTGACGAGCCCACCACCGGATTGTCATTCAGTGATGTTGCCAAACTCATCTCCGTCTTGCAACAACTTCGCGACAAGGGCCACACGATGATCATCATTGAACACCATCTCGATGTCGTGAAATCCTGCGATTGGGTGATTGATTTGGGGCCCGAAGGTGGTGAGCGCGGGGGGCAAGTCATCGCAGAAGGCACACCAGAAGATGTGGCGAAGGTCAAGGATAGCGCAACCGGACAGTTCCTGGCCAAGATGCTGAAAAAGTGAAAGCGCAGACTACAAAGAGCGCATGGGATAACATCCGCTTGCCCAAAGGGCGTGGTGGTCAGCATGCCAGTTACACGTGTGGAAGTCACGCCTCGCCAAGGGGAAGGAATGCGCGACGTGAGAGGCGACGTTGTCCGCCGACAACTCAAGGCCGACCACAACATCTCCGCGGCCAAGGTGCGTTCCATTTGCGGCTACCTTATCAGCGGCGAAACACCGTCAGAGGCCATTGCCGAACGCGTGGATGACCTGTTCGCCGACCCCATCATCGAAGTTGGTGCAGCAAACACGACGATGCTGACCACCCCTTCCTTTGGTGATGGCCCTGAAACGGTCATCACCGTGGGTTTCAAACCAGGCGTAACCGACAACCCTGGAAAGGCAGCGACCGACGGCTTTCTCACCCTCTTCCCAGCGGACGGGAATGCAAAAATCGCAACCTATACAACGTACGTGTTCTACGGCCTTCCTTCGGATTGTGATGCGAATTGGCTCGCAGGAACCCTGCACAATGGCCTCATTGAACGAGCATTGGTCGCTGACCGAGCCGCTTGCGCTGACCAATCTTGGCCCGAATTGACCTTCCCGACGCCCCCAGAACAGGTGTTTATCGAACCGCAATCGATTGACCTTGAATGCGATGACGCAACGCTGGAAGAGATTTCCACCACCGGTCTTCTGGCCTTGAACCTCAACGAGATGCACGCCATTCAAGCCCACTATCGGGACGAATCCGTGCGTCAACAGCGCGCAGATATGGACATCTCACCCAACGCACCGACCGATGTAGAACTGGAGTGCTTGGCCCAAACATGGAGCGAGCATTGCAAGCACAAGATCTTCGCCTCTCGTATTCACCACGTTGACCATGAAACTGGGGAAGATACCGTTGTGGATTCGTTGTTCAAAACGCACATCATGAAACCCACCCACGACATGCAAAAGGACGTGGATTGGCTTTTATCCGTCTTCCACGACAACTCCGGCGTCATTGCTTGGGACGACAAGTGGAGCGTCTGTATGAAGGCCGAGACGCACAATTCTCCCTCAGCGCTTGACCCCTACGGCGGCGCCATGACCGGCATTGTTGGCGTGAATCGCGACATCCTCGGAACCGGACTCGGAGCCCGCCCCATCGCCAACACGGATGTGTTCTGTTTCGGTCCTCCCGATTGGGAAGGCCAACTTCCGGATAACCTCTTCCACCCCTCCCGCGTACTTCGTGGCGTCCATGCTGGCGTTCGTGTTGGGGGCAACGAATCGGGCATCCCTACGGTGAACGGGGCCATCGTTTTCGATGACCGCTACATCGGCAAACCCCTGGTCTATTGCGGTACGGTCGGTATCATGCCTCGTCAACTACCAGACGGGCGACCCTCTCATGTCAAAACCCCGGTTGCAGGGGACATCGTCTACATGGTTGGCGGGCGAGTTGGCTACGATGGCATCCACGGCGCAACCTTCTCATCGCTGGAACTCACTGAGGAATCACCCTCAAGCGCCGTGCAAATTGGCGACCCCATCACGCAGAAGAAGATGCTCGACATGGTGCTCGAAGCGAGGGATGCAGGCCTTATCACCTGTATCACGGACAACGGCGCGGGAGGCCTTTCATCCTCAATCGGTGAAATGGCGGAATACACAAACGGTTGTGAAATTGACCTGGCCAAGGTTCCACTCAAGCAAGCTGGCCTTTCACCTTGGGAAATTTTGGTTTCCGAAAGCCAAGAGCGCATGACCATCGCCGTCAAACCAGAGGATCAAGCAGCCTTCGAAGCGCTGGCCGACCTCCACGAAGTCGAAGCAACCGCGGTGGCGACCTTCACCTCAACCGGCATGTTCCACGTTCGCTATGCTGATGCCACCGTGGCATATCTTCCCATTGAGTTCCTCCACGAAGGCGTCCCCCAACTGCAATTGGAATCCGAGTGGCGCCCGCCGGAACTACCGTCCTTTGCCCCGCCTTCTACGGCAGACCATTCTGAACTCCTCCAAGGCATGCTTCAACGCCCCAACATCGCCAGCAAAGAGACATGGGTTCGCCAATACGACCACGAAGTCATCGCCCAAACAGCCATCAAACCCTTCGTCGGTGTTGAGCGAGATGGACCCGGCGATGCGGGCGTAATCGCCCCCATACACGGCGACCCACACGGGCTTGTGATTTCGTGCGGAATCGCCCCGAGGTATTCGGATATTGACGCCGGAGCCATGGCGGCTGCAAGCATTGATGAAGCGGTGCGAAACGCTGTTTGCGTCGGCTTGGATGTTGACAAAATGGCGGGCCTCGACAACTTCTGTTGGCCGGACCCGATTGAATCCACCAAGACCCCCGATGGTCGTTTCAAACTCGCACAACTTGTCCGTGCGAATCGGGAACTTGAACGGGTCTGCAGAGCCTACCGCCTTCCCTGTGTCAGCGGAAAGGACTCCATGAAGAACGATTACGGCACCGGGCCGGACAAAATCTCCATCCCCCCCACCCTTCTCTTCTCGTTGTTTGGCGACCACCCCGATGTGCGAAAGAGTGCCACAAGCGATTTCAAATTCGAGGGCGATAAAATCTACCTCGTTGGCGAATCAAAACAAGAACTCGGCGCATCAGAACTCGCGTTTATGATGACCGAAAACGGTCAAGCCAAAGGCGTGGGGGGCCATGTACCACTTCTCCCCCATCCCGAACAAAACCTCGCCACCTACAGAGCCCTGTCTCAGAGCATCCGAGCTGGCTTGGTGCGAACAGCTCATGACTGCAGTGAAGGCGGAGTGGCCGTGGCCCTTGCCGAGATGTGCATTGGTGGGCGTACGGGCGCTTCCGTTGACATCGACGGCACCGGCTCAGGTGATGTATGGGGCCGGTTGTGGGGCGAATCCCTTGGACGGATCATCGTGGCCGTCTCACCTGAGCACGAGGACGCTTTCCTCTCGGCCATGAAGGGCCACCCAACAACGGTGCTCGGAACCGTATCGGCCTCTTCTTCCCTGACCATCACGGACGGGGATGATGAACTCGTTGAGCTTGATGTTGAAACCATGGCAGGCCTGTGGAAAGGCACCTTGGACTTGACCGGAGGGGTGATTTGATGACCCCACGTGTTGCGGTATTGTTTGGTTTTGGGATCAATTGCGACCATGAAACAAAGGCTGTGTTCGAACTGGTTGGCGCCACCGCTGACCGCCTTCACGTGAACCGATTGATCTCGGGTGATGAACGACTGGAGGACTACGACATCCTGGCCGTTCCAGGGGGGTTCTCCTTTGGTGACCACCTTGGAAGCGGGCGCCTTCTCGGCAATCGAATGCGCTTTGCGATGAGGGACGCACTGCGAAGTTTCGTCGACGCGGGAAAACCCATCATCGGCATTTGCAATGGCTTTCAAGTGCTGGTCAAGACCGGTCTCCTACCCGGCCCAGAGGCTGGACATTCTCCAGATTTCATTCAACGAGGCAGTTTGACCCTCAACGATAGCGGGCGGTACGAAGACCGTTGGGTAACCTTGGAGTTCGACCCGGAGAGCCCCTGCATTTGGACCAAAGGCATGACTCGAATGGAATGCCCGGTTCGCCACGGTGAAGGAAAATACGTGATGCCATCGGCAGATGACATCGACCGATTGGACGCCAACCACCAGTTGACCGTTCGGTATGTTGACCCTTCAACACCACCGGGGGCCGGTCGTACAGATGAGGCCCTTCCATACCCGCTCAGTCCCAACGGCAGCATGAGGAATATTGCGGGTATTTGCGATGCAACCGGCCTTGTGTTTGGGTTGATGCCCCATCCAGAAGCCATCTATGCAAGATGGCTCCATCCCATGCATACTCGGCACGGCAGCGAAGCATCATCGGGGGCGTTGGATGGTTGGGAAGGCGAGGGCTTGCAACTCTTCCGCAACGCCGTTGAATACGTGAAACAACGGTCCTGAGTGTCAAGCATGGAAGGAAAAGGACGTCTCATTCACATCGATGGCCTTCGTGGTTTGGCCGTTCTTCTGATGATTCTCGTTCACGCTGCAGCAACTTGGGAGCCCGAACTCAACGGTTTGTGGGTGGGGATCGGTGTCGTTGTTTCAGCCGCTGGTGGTCTTGCAGCACCCCTTTTCATCACACTTCTTGGATGGGGTATGGCGCAAAAATCACTCTCGGCCAAGAAGCGCTTTTGGAGGGCGACTTTCCTGTTCTTCTGTCAACTCATTGTCAATATGAGCGCCCCCCATCTCTTCGAGCCTTGGACGCCGGGGGTGCTTTCGTTGATGGGGGCACTCATTTTACTCGAGCCGTGTTGGAGAAGTGTTCAGCACCGACGAAATCCTCTCGGTCGGAACTTTTTCCTCGCCCTTTCCATCGTTTGTTGTCTGACGTTGTTGTTCGGTGATTGGCAGGGACCTTCGGCGTGGGACGACCGTGTTTCCACAGTGTCAGTATCCGTTCTTGTGCACCATCTTTTCCTGACAGGCCTTTATCCCGTGTTTCCCTGGGTGGTCTTCGCTTGGTTCGGCGCCACCATTGCATCCCTGCAGGACGAGCAGGAGCGACATGGATGGCTTCGAACCACGTCCTTTGTTGGTTTGAGCATCTCAGCTCTTGTCCTGGCACTAAGCATCCAAGGAGGACGTCCATGGGCACTTCCCACAGGCGACGCAGCGTTGACGTTCTTCCCTGCTAACGCGCCGTTCTTGGTGGCTGCGCTTACGGGAGTGAGCCTGTTGTGGTGGGGTGCAGAGCGCTTCTCACTGGTGCATCGGGTTGCCGACCTTGGTCGGGTTTCATTGACCGTGTACGTGCTCCACTTCCTTCCATTTGCCTTGTTCCATGCTTCTGACGAGGTGCAACACTGGGGTCCTGCGTTGACCGCTTTTGTCGTCGTGGCGTACACAATGGCTTGGGCGGTGGCAGGAGCATGGTGGCATCGTCGATACCCATCATCCACACTTGAAGCATGGATGAGGCGTTTCGAGCCAGCAGCATCTCGTGCGGCGGAATGAGTCAGGGATTACTCGTACCCAGAGGAAACGGGGCGGCGTTTACCGCCCCGCTTCGGGGGGGTTAGAGAACCGTGTTGGTTTCACTCAGCGGCTGCGATGGCTTCGGTAGCCTTCTTGGCACCCATCCAAGCGACAACACCGAAGCCGATCTTGTTGACCATGTCAGCGATGTTGTACAGGACAGCCATGATTTCAGCCGAAACAGCGTCCGACACGCCTGCGGTTGGGTTGAAGAGGTAGCCGATGGGGTAGATGACCCAGCCAACGCAGATGAACCAGCGCAGAGCGTTGGTGCTCCACATGAGCTCAGGAGCGATCTTGCTGTTGTCGACACCCTTCCCGGAGGACCAAGGGGTACCGGTAGCCACGATGATCATGGCCCAACCAACACCACCGAGGACGAGGCCAGCCATGCCTGGGATGGCACCGGACTCACCGAGGTAGCCGAATCCAATCATGATGAGTGCACCGGAGAAACAGATGCCAGTGAAGCCAAGACCGAGGAACTTGTCATCGGTGATGGCGTCCTTGCCCACGAGGGATGGGAACTTGAGGGCCATCAACGGAACGGTGATGATCCAGTCCATGTATCGGTACTCAATGGATACGGTACCGTAGTCGGCGTAGACGCCGCGCATGTAGTAGTAGTGGAAGGCGGCAATACCGACAATCAAGGCCGAGATGGTCATGGTCGTGCGGTATTGAGGTGCCACGGAATTGCGCTCTGCCATGAAGAAGACAAAGGCAGCACCCATGGAGATGTAGCCAACAAAGAACAGGAAGAAGGTAACCAGTTCCAAGGTGGCGCCCTCAGCGGTGACGAATTCTGGCAAACCGTCAGCACCGATGGGCTTTGTGTCCACTGCGCTGACCGTTCCGGCCATAGCAAGGGCAAATGTGGCGATCAAAAGCAGGCTCGTTGTCTTTGAGAATTTTTCAGATTTCATGGTTCTCAAACCGACGACTTCTTGATTGAGTACTTAAAGAGGTGTATTTTTGCTAGATTCAACGCGAACTTTATACCAATTCTCAGACATCTCCCGTTTGAACTGACCATAATCGGGCGTAAACGCCATCTTTTGCGACCAAATCATCGTGTGTCCCGTCTTCAACCACGGCTCCGTTTTCGAGCACCAAAATACGGTCGGCATGCCGAACGGTGGAGAGTCGATGCGCAATGACAATGGCCGTTCGTCCTTGCGAAATTCGCTGTATTGACCGTTGAAGGGCTGCTTCAGTTTCGTTGTCAACCGCTGAAGTCGCTTCATCGAGAATGAGCAATGGTGCGTCTTTGAGCACAGCACGAGCGATGGCGACCCGTTGACGCTGTCCGCCGGATAGGCGATGTCCTCCTTCGCCGACCATGGTTCCCCAACCATCGGGCAGTTCGCCGACGAAGGACGAGGCCTCTGCCACTTCAGCAGCATCGATGACTTCCTGGTCTGTAGCGGTAGGCTTGCCGTATCGAATGTTTTCCATGATGGTGGTTGGGAAGAGCGTGATGTGTTGGTCAACCAGGCCAATGGATGAACGCAGGGCATGCAGTTTCCATGCATCCAGGGGCTGTTCACACCACAAAATACGCCCGTCCTGGGGTTCCGCGAATCTCAAGAGGAGCCGAACGAGGGTGGTTTTTCCAGCCCCGGTCGAACCGACAACGCCCGTAGTTTTCCCGTGTTCAAACGTCAACGAGAGACTGTCAAACAATTTCTCTCGACCAGCGTAGCCAAAAGAGACGCCTTCAAAACTCAAATCTGCTGTTTTCTCTTCTCCTTTTGGGACAAAATCACCTTGTTGCAATTCCACGGGAGAAGCCAAGACATCCAAAACGCGGGTCGAAGATGCCATCGCTCGCTGGTAGAGGTCAAAGGTCTCACCGAGACGGGTCAGCGGCCATAGCAAACGCTGGGTCATGAAGACAAGAACGGAATAGGCGCCGACCGCCATGGTACCTTCAAGGGTAAACCAACCCCCGAGTAAGAGGGTGGCCGTAAAGCCCACGAGGATGGCCATCCGAATCAACGGTGTGAAGGCAGCTGACAATCGAATGGCTTCACGGTTTGCGTCTCTGTAGGCGTTGCTCAACGCCTCAACCCTGCGCAATTCATTCGCCTCGGCGGTGAAGGACTGAACGGTTGACATGCCCGAAAGGTCGTTTTCCAAGAGAGCGTTCATCTGACCTGCAGCATGGCGAACTTTAGCATAGCGTGGCTCAAGGCTTCGCTGGTAGCGGAATGACCCCCAAACGATGAGCGGAATGGGGAGAACAGCAAAGAGCGCCACCTCCCAAGAGATGAGCAAAAACACAGCACCCACCACGACAACTGTGGTGCTAACCTGCAGGAGGTCATTGGCGCCTTTGTCCAGAAACCGTTCGAGTTGATTGATGTCGTCGTTGAGGATAGCGAGGATGTCGCCTTTTTGTCGTTCGTCAAACCAGACCATGCCCTGTTGCTGAACATGGTCAAACGTGTCCAACCGTAATTCGTGTTGCACGGTTTGAGCGAGGTTGCGCCACAGGACGCCGTAGAAGTATTCGAACAAGGATTCCAATCCCCAGATGATGAACGTCAAGGCTGAAAGCAGGACCAACTGATGCCAAGGGTCCACCACGCCCGCGCCAGCCAGAATGGAATCCTCTCGTAACACGACAACATCCACCGCTAAACCGATGAGGAGCGGTGGCGCCAAGTCCCAGAATTTGTTGAACACCGAACAAAAGGCTGCAAGCCTGACAGTTTTGCGATGAGGCCGCATGTAATTCAACAGGCGACGGAATGGCCCCTCTTCGCCCATGACCCTGCTAACAGGTGAACCCTTGAGAAGCCTCGCACTCCTTCGTGTTGGGCGTAAGCCCTATGCCCTTTCCTCACTGACCTTGAGGTGAGCCTCATGAATATCGGTGAATCCACGGTGCTGGAAAAGGTTCGACGTCCAACCAGTGGCGCTCGCCACATCACCCTCATCGACCCGGCCAAGCAATCGGCAGACGTTGCCGCCCAGCGCGCCATGCTCGCTGTTGAATGCGGTTCAGCGATGATCTTCGTCGGTGGCTCAACCGATACACCCGATGATGTGGTGCATGCGACCTGTACGGCCATTCAAGAAGCGTTTGAATTGCGGATGTTCGCCGCAAGCCAGGACCCAACGGGCGACGAGCATCAATGGGATATCCCAGTCGTGTTGTTTCCCGGCGGTGCTCATGCACTCTCGCCCGCTGCCGATGCCATCACGTTCATGATGCTCATGAATTCAACAAAGCGGGAATTTTTGGTGGGAGAGCAGGTTCGAGGGGCTCCCTACATCCACCGATTTGGTGTTGAGGCCCTGCCCACAGGCTATGTTGTGTGTGCACCGGGCGGACGCGTTGGGGAGGTTGGCGGCGCTGATTTGATTCAACCAGATGATGGCGAATTGGTTCATGCTTACGCCTTGTGTGCAAAGATGTACGGCTTCTCCCTGCTCTATCTCGAGGCAGGAAGCGGGGCGTCGGCACCCGTACATGCTGACCTCATTGAGAAGGCCGCATCGGTTGACGGGCTGACCTTGTTGGTCGGTGGCGGCTTGCGCACGCCCGAAGACGTTCAGCGCGCTGTTCAAGCGGGTGCTGATTGGATCGTGACCGGCACCATCACCGAGGATGCATCGTCGATGGATGAACTTCGTGAGCGATTGCTTGGTCTCGTGCAAGCCTGTTCGGTTTGATTCAACCCTCGTCTTCGTCTTCAAAGACCACCGGGTCGCCGGTACCACCAGGGGATGGCGGTCGAACACCGTCAACTTCCATACCCGGTTCCAATTCAGTTTCCTCGGTTTCAAGCACCATTTCTTCACCTTCGGCGAGTTTTGCCATGTCATCGGCTGTTGGTGCCTTGATGGTTCGCTCCACATCAGGGGCGTTGGCGTACAACTCACGCTTGAGCTCCCGACTCTCGTGGCTGCGCACGAGGGAGAGGGAATCGGCAAAGACACGACCCACAACCTCTCGTGTTCGCTCGCTGCGGCGGGCGGAATGTAACTCGTGTTCCATTGAACTTCGCTGGTCTTCCAGTTCTCGCAGTTCAGCCGTACGGTCTTGCAGTGCGGCTTCCAAATCGGTCATCGTGAGGGTCATTTGTTGGATGCGTTCATCGCGTTCAAACACATCGTTGTGGAGGCGACGCTCACGTCGTCGCAGGGATTCATATTCACGGTTACGCTCCAGCAAGCGTCGCTTTAACTCCTCGATTTGTTCAACGAGGTAATCGTGCTCAGCAGAGACCGAGCGAGGCCCTTGCATGACGCGTTCCAACTGCTCTTCAAGTTCAGCCAAGCGGCGGTCGCGAGCATCGAGTAGGCCGCGCAATCGGTCTGCGATGTCGCGTAGGCGTTGACGCTCTTCTTCAAGCGCTTCTGATGCCGCCTTCTCAACATCGAGTTGTCGCTGACGTTCATCCACTTGTTGCTTGAGGAGACGGACCTCTTCAGCGGTGACCGAGGTCAATCCAGCGTCGGCAGCCTTTTCCAATGCTTCAACCATCTGGGAAATTCGCCCTTCCATCTCACCGATGACCTCGTCCTGCTCGGTGGCCAATGTTCGGAGCTGCTCAAGTTCGCCTTCCATGGACGAACGCTCTTGCTGCGAGAGGGATGATTGCTGGGAGGCCAACTCTTCTCGAGCATCGGAGAGCAAGCGTTCGAGGTGGATGATTTGCGCTTCGTTTTCCTTCAGCGTTTGTTCGGCTTCGGTGAGGCGTGCCACTTCTGGTGCGATGTTGTCTTGGCGCTCGGCCAAATCAAGTTCAACCACACGAAGACGTTGCTTTACGGCGACCAATTCGTCGTTCCGCTTCCCCAATTCATCCCAGGCGACCAGAACCTCCTCAACGAGTTGTTCAACTGGATAGCCCTTGAGCATCCCTTCAAGCGCCGCTTGTTCGTCATTTGAGGACGAACCAACACGTCGGATGCCACCGGGTGACGAACTCTCTACAGCCATACGGCAACGCATCGCAGATTTACCACACTTGAACCTTCCCAA
>CEUM01018998.1_pt1 | contig 22311 bp, 26 predicted proteins | sample 356421 | NCBI WGS metagenome assembly CEUM01 (sample SAMEA2622716, study PRJEB7988) | marine metagenome | biome: marine biome (ENVO:00000447); feature: surface water layer (ENVO:00002042); material: "saline water (ENVO:00002010), including plankton (ENVO:xxxxxxxx)" | depth 5 m | reverse complement strand
CTCATTTCTTTCATCATTATTGACCCTATATTCAGACTAATTATTTTGTCTAAATAAATTTCAATTATATTTGTAGCTTTAATAATATTATTTTCATATTTGCTATTATTTTTAATCGTCATAATAATACCGAAACACTTTGCAACCTCAACTTTATGAGCTGCAGATTCAATAGAATATGCAATATTGGGTAATAAAAATAATATTAAAAAACTAATAATTATATATTTTTTGTTTTTAACCAATTAAGTATTCCCTCTCCGATTAAATCAGGAGAGTCCTCTTGAATAAAATGGCTACCTGGGACTGTAATTTCAGATTGATTAGGCCAAGATCTACAAAAATCCCTTTGTTTACCTATTAAAATAGCTCCAGGATCAGCATTAATAAATAATTTTGGAGTATTATCACTCATAAAGAACTTGGAATAATTATCTACAACTTCAACAACATCTTTAGGACTACCTTCTATAGGAATTTGATTAGGCCAATCCAAAGTAGGACGTCTGTCTTCTTTTTGAATAAAAGGACGTCTATAAACCTCCATTTCCGGATCAGTTAAACCTCTTAAAACAGAACCTGGCAGAACTCTCTCAACAAATATATTTTTTTCTATAATCATGCTTTCACCAGCATCAGATCTAAACGCTTTAAAGAGAGGTGCCGATTTCTCATCCCAATCTTCCCAATTTAAGGGGCAAACTATTCCTTCCATATAAACTATACCTGAGACTCTATTAATATTATTATATGCCCAATCAAAACCAAGCGCACTTCCCCAATCATGAAGCACCAAAATTACTTTATTACCAATATTTAATAAATCCAGTAAATCATTCAACCATTTACGATGCTCAAAAAAATTATATGCACCAACATCATTAGAATCTAGTTTATCTGAATCTCCCATTCCAATTAAATCAGGAGCGATACATCTTTTAGTATCAGATATATAAGGCATTATATTTCTCCATAAATATGAAGAGGTTGGATTTCCATGAAGAAATAACATAGTTTCTCCCGAGCCCATTTCTACATAGGACATGTTTTTATTATTTACTAATATCTTAGATTTGGAGTGCTCTTTTACATTCATAAGATTTCTTTCTTTTAATAACCTTTAAAATTTGGTTTTCTTTTTTCTATAAAGGCTTTTACGCCTTCTTTTCCGTCATGCCCTTGAGCTCTAATATTTAATGATCTAGCCTCTTCCTCTAAGTGACTTTCTAATGTACTCGAAAAACTATCTGCTAATAGTGTTTTAACAGCTCCATAAGCTTTTGTAGCACCTTCAGAAAGATTAACTGCAGTTTCCATAGCAATATTTTGCAATTCATCCTCTTTTGCTACTTGATCTATAAGACCCATATTTAGTGCCTCATTAGCAGTAAACCTCCTATTAGTAATCATTAATTCTTTGGTCTTCTTTAAACCTATTAATCTAGGCATAATATATGTCATAGAACCATCAGGTGATAAACCAGCAGCCGTATATGCTGCAGAAAACTTTGCATTTTCAGAAGAAATAATTATATCTCCAGATAAGGCTAAACTTAATCCTCCTCCTGCTGCTGTTCCATTTATAGCTACAACAATTGGTTTTTCCATTCTATGCATTAATGTCACTGCAAGATGAAAATAAGTTGTCATATCTGTTATAAATGGCCCTAAATTATCTGTCTCAGAAACAAAAGAACTTAAATCACCTCCTCCACTAAACATAGAACCATTACCAGTGAAAATTACTGCCCTAACTTTTTCATCATGATGACAGTCTTTAAATGCTTCATATAAATCTTTTACAAGATCTAAATTTATAGTATTTGCATTATCTGGCCGATTTAATGTAACTATCGCGATATTATTATTCTTTTCTAAAGTAACAGTTTTTTCTGACACCTATTATCTCCTATAAAATATGAATTTTTAATAAATTAAATATTACTATACACAATCTAAAAAAAAATTAAAACCGTAGATTCATAGTACGATTTTGCTTATAGATTCCCCTAATCATGCAAAACGTAACGCTGGAGTAGAAATTGTATTTTATTTTATTAGATTACCTTTTCTACTCCTTAATTATATTTTATATTATTAAGATGAAAAAAATGTCATTAAATACAATCCATAAAACAATCTGGGAATATCTTGAGGAAGGAATATCAAATAGTAAATCTGGTTTTCATTTTCCAGTGGTATCAACTATAGATAAAAATGGATATCCTTGTTCCAGAACAGTTGTACTAAGAAAAATTGATAAAATAAATAAAATTATTTCCTTTAACACAGATATAAGATCTAATAAATGGCTAGAAATAAAAAATAATAATAAAATATCTGTTAATATTTATGATGCAAGTAAAAAAACTCAGATTAGAATTCTTGGAAAAGGAATATTAAATTATAACAATGAAAATTGGGATAATGCTTGGAAATCAACTCTTAATATGAGTAGAGAATGTTATTCTACGCCCTATTCACCTAGCACAATTATTCAAAAACCCGAAGATATAGATAACAACCTAAAAAATATAAAAGACAAGGAATTTGAAAAATACAAGGTAAACTTTGGAAGAATTGATGTGCATATTCATTCCCTAGATTGGTTGTATTTAATACACACTGGACATAGAAGAGCACAATTTATATATGATAATAAAATTTCTATGAATTGGTTAGCACCATGAAAAAAATTTTTTTATTTTTATTTATAAATTGTTTTTTTATAGTAAACTCTGCATATACTGAAAACCCTATAAAAGTAAAAACAGTATATCCACCGAAATGCACTTTATTAAAGGAAAAAAATGGACTGTTGTGTCCTAGAATTATAGAAATTGAAGTTGCAATTTCTGGAAATTTGAATAAGCATTTAGTTAGATGCACATTATTTAGTGAGGAAGAAGAAATTCTTGCATTTGGAGAATCATTTTTAGAACAACCAGGTGGAAAAATATATTTGACCTTGAGAACTAGAACTAGAATACATGGTCTTACATTAATAGCAGGTGCTAAATGTTCTTCAGATCCTTATTAATATCTTTATATTTTATTTTAAATATAAACCAAATATATGCAGAATCTAATATTATTATTGATAAATTATATCCTCCTAAATGTTCTATATTGAAAGAAAGCAACGTACTTTTATGTCCTAGAATAATGGAAATAGACGTGCAAATTGAAAACCATGAATTTAAAAAATTAGTAAATTGCATAGTATTTAGTGAGGAAGAAGAAGTTCTAGCATATGGAGAAAATTATATAAACCCACCTTTTGGAAAAGTATATTTAACTATAAGAGAAGCGAGAAGAAAAATTAATGAAATGAAATTAATTGCAACTGCAGAATGCAAATTTACAGACTGATAATGTTAGATATCGTTCTCAATCATTTCACATATAAAATGCCCAATTAAAATATGCATTTCCTGAATATGGTTTACCTTATCTGAAGGTACTTTTATAGAAACATCTGATAAAGACGTTAACTCACTTTCATTTTTTCCAGTAAGTGATATAATTTTAACACCTTTCTTTTTTCCAGTAGTTACAGCGTTAATAACATTTTTACTTTTACCACTAGTAGATATAGCAATTAATACATCTTCTTTTTTTGCTAAAGCCTGAACTTGTCTTTCAAAAACTTTTTCATAACCCATATCGTTTGCAACTGCTGTTAAGATGGATGTGTCTGTATTTAAAGATATAGCGGGTAAAGGATCACGATTTTTTTTATATCTACCTACAAACTCAGCACATAAATGTTGACTGTCTGAGGCAGATCCTCCATTACCAAAAAAAATGATTTTTCCTCCAGAATTTAAACTATTTTTTATACAGTTAATTGTTTGTTCAATTTCTTCAAACAAATTTTCTTTCAAATAATCTAAATTATTTGAAACCTCCTCAATATAATCAATAAATTTATTTTCCAAAGATTTTACCCATATGTTTTATTTTAATAAAATATACATTATTATTGTTAAATTTTAAATTTATTTAAATTAACTTCTCTTCGCCTAATATTGTAGTCCTTCTCATATCTCTATACTCTTTAGTATCATCAAAATGTCTAACTCTATGCATTACCTGCCTATTATCCCAAATTACTAAATCATTTATTTTCCATTTATGTATATAAACAAATTTCTTAGCTGTAGCATGTTCCATTAAATCGTTAATAAAGCACATAGAATCTTCTCTTAACCAGCCTCTAATTTTTCCTATATGACTAGATAAATAAATTAGTTTTCTTTTAGTCATAGGTATTATTCTTAATAATGGTTGAAGAACTGGAGTAAAATTTTTATATTCTCTATCACTTAATTCTGTTTTCATATCAAAACCTAATCTTTGTCTTGAATAAATTAAAGAATGCTCACATACCATATCTTTGATAGAAGATTTCAAATTCTTATCCAATTTATCATAAGCAGCTCTCATATCAGCAAATTCAGTATTACCTCCTTTCTTAGCAACAGTTCTTGCAGATAACAAAGAATATTTAGCTGGAATCTTTTTATATGAGCTATCAGAATGCCAAAGCCTATTTCCCAAATTGAATATTCTTGTAGGGTCATTTCTATCATTAACTGTTGATGATTTTGTAATATTTGAAACATCTGCCATTTTAGAAGAAAGTCTTCTATCTTTACCTTTTTGAACTGAAGAATTATTTCCTGGCTTTTCAATCTTTCCAAATAATTCTGTGAATTCTATTTGTTGTTCATCTGTAATTAATTGATCTCTAAATACTACAACAGCATACTTATTTATTAATTTATCTATTTTGTTAGCATCTGAAAGAGAAATACCTTTTGAAATATCTACTCCCTCAACAAAACAGACAAAATCACTATTTGGATTATTAGGAATAATTTTCATTAGAGCTACCACTTTTTAGTTTCTACCTTTATAAACCTGTATACTATTTTCAGGAATCCATACTTTTTTTGGAGGATTATCTGTTTGCCAAAAGACATCTATAGGAATACCTCCTCTTGGATAAAAATAACCCCCTATTCTCAACCAAACAGGTTTAATTTCTTTTATAATTCTTTTTGCAATATATAATGTAACATCTTCATGAAACGCACCATGATTTCTAAACGACTGCATAAAGAGCTTAAATGATTTTGATTCTAATAAATATATTTTTGGAATGTAGTCAATAATAATATTAGCAAAATCTGGTTGTCCAGTAACGGGACATAAAGAAGTAAATTCAGGAACAGTAAACCTTGCTACGTATAATTTATCACTATGTGGATTATTTACCTTTTCAAGAAAAGCTTCTGAAGGCTCATTTGGTATGTTCGATTTATTTCCTAATGCGTTAATTTTATTTATTTTTTTTTGGACCATAATAAATACTTCCTTCCCCACTTTGATCTCTATGCACTTCTATTTTATTTAAATTAGTAAACTTCGTTATTAATTTTTCCCAAATAAAAACACATAACCCTTCCAAAGTTGGGTTATGTAAACCATCAACATTATTTAACGTATTATGATCTAATAAATTTTTTACTTTTTCGCATTCTTTAGCTATAAGTCCTAAATCTGCAATCATATTGGACTCTAATTCTGGCTCACCTTCAATCCATACCCTTGCTCTAAATGAATGACCGTGAACTCTTCCATATGGATGAGTTTCATCATATCCATCTAATACATGGGCAGCATCAAAAGTAAAATCTCTATAAATAAGCATATATACTATCTAACTCCTATAATTTTATGAGTTTGAAGAGATATTTTCCAATTAGGGTTATTCTTACAATACTCTATGGCTAAATTTGTATTATGAAGCTTTAACTCTCCATCCATTGGCTGTAAACTAAAATTTTTAAAAGAATATTTTTCGTATTCTTCTGGAGTAATATTCTTTTGAGGATAAACTAATTTTAACTCATCGCCATATACTTGAACTAGAGAATTACCTGCTTTAGGACTAACACATATCCAATCAATTTCATTTGGGACTTTAATGGTACCATTAGTTTCTATAGCTAAATGACATTTATATGACTTCAATGCATGAATTAATTTTTTATCTACCTGAAGCATAGGTTCTCCTCCTGTAAGAATTACAAAAGGCTCCGAAGAATTAGGCCAGTAAGAAATTATTTCTTTTGCTAAATCATCTTCATTTAAAAACTTATTTCCTCCTACGCCATTGGTTCCAACAAAGTCAGTATCACAAAAATTACATTTTGCTATTTCCCTGTCTCTCTCAAGCCCATTCCATAAATTACAACCAGAAAAGCGGCAAAATATAGATGGTCTTCCAGTATGAAAACCTTCGCCTTGTATTGAATAAAATATTTCTTTAACGTTATAAGTCATTATGTTTTATCCATTCATTATAACCATCTTTTCTTAATATGCATGCTGGACATACTCCACATCCATACCCCCAATCATGTAGAGTAGACCTATCACCAACATAACAAGTATGGGTATCTTCTATTAATATATTTTGAAAATTTTCTCCACCTAAATCATGTCCTAAGCGCCATATATCTGCTTTATTCAAGTCCATTAATGGAGTATGTATAAAAATTTTTTTATCTAAGCCTAGTGATAAAGTTTGCTTTAAAGAGTTAATAGTTTCTCTTCTACAATCTGGGTAACCTGAGTAATCTGTATCACACATTCCACCCACCAAATCAAAAATATTTCTTCTCCATCCTAAAGCAGAAGCATAATTAAAAAAAAGCAAATTTCTTCCTGGTACAAATGTATTTGGTAAACCATTATCTTCTATAAAAATCTTACTATCTCTAGTAAGTGAAGTCTCAGATATTTTTCCTAATGACGGAATATCAATTATATGATCTTGAATAATTATTTTATTATATTTATTAGACATTTTTTTTATATTTTTAAGTATAATATTTCTGCATTTCATTTCTACTATATGTCTCTGGTTATAGTTAAATCCTACTGTTTCTATATGATCAAAATTTTGACATGCCCATAAAAGCGAAACTGTACTGTCTTGTCCTCCTGAGAATAATACTAATGCAGATTTTTTAGCCACCTAATAACCTTTATTTAAATATTAATTATATTGTGTAATATAAGTTAAATTTAATTAAATATATATTGAATACATAATTTTTATTATACTAAGCTCATTAATAATATTAACAAATACAAAAGGATAATATATTTTTGTTTACAAAATTCTTAACAATAATAATATTTTTTTGTTTTATTTTTAATAATCATGCATTATCTGATAAATGGAATATTAATATAGAGGGATATCTCTCAGGTTTTAAAGTTGGGGAATCCAATGTTATTTTTGAAATTAATGATGAAAAATACGAACTAATAGCTCTATCAAATACTACCGGTATTACAAAACTTTTTTATCCTTGGAAACAACTAATTGAAATTTCTGGTTCTTTTAAAAATTTTACAATTAAACCTCTAATATATAACATTAGTGATATTAGAGAAAATAAAAAACCAGGCTTTCTTAATATTAAATATCAAAATAACTACCCAGTCATAGTAGATGCACATCCAAAACCTGAAAATGATGCAAGAAGAGAAACTGTTCCCAAACATTTATTAAAAGATACTATCGATCCAGTAAATTCAATTATTTATATAGGTTTTTTAAGTGCTAGTAATGACTCATGTAATCACACAATAAATGTTTTTGATGGAAGGAGAAGATTTAATTTAGAATTTATAGAAATAGATAAAAATAATAGCGAACTTATATGTAAATTAAAGATTATTAGAATTGCAGGATATTCAAAAAAAGAATTAAGCAAACATCCTAAAGAAGGTAATATTATTTTAAATAAACTATCTAATATAGAGAATTTTTATTTTCCAAAAGAGGTTAAAATTCCACTTACAATTGGATCCTTCTATGTAAATTTAACTGAAAACTATGTATTGCAATAATTACTAAATATAGTTTAGTATAAGTTTTTTTATTTATATTTTAAACAATCATCATTTTAACAACGAAATAGGGAGAAAACTTTTGAAAGCCTTAGTATGTAAAGAATTTGGACCTGCAAAAAATTTAAAAGTAGAAGAAATGAATGAACCTATTCTCAATGATGATGAAGTAAATATAAAAGTTCATTCTGCCGGAATTAATTTTCCAGATATATTAATAGTAGAAGGAAAGTATCAATTTAAACCAGACTTTCCATTTGCGCCTGGAGCAGAGGCAGCTGGAGAAATTATTTCCTTGGGTAAAAATGTTACTAATTTGAAAGTAGGTCAAAGGGTAATAGCTATGACAGGGCATGGAGCATTTGCAGAGGTAGTTAAAGCACCACAAAAAAAAATAATTCCTTTAAGTGATGATGTAGGCTATGAGATTGCTTCTATTTTACCTATGGTTTATGGAACATCTGCACATGCACTTATTCAAAGAGGTAAATTAAAAAAAGGAGAAACATTATTAGTTCATGGAGCCGCTGGTGGAGTAGGATTAGCTGCAGTTGAAATTGGTAAAGCCATTGGAGCTAAGGTGATTGCCACTGCTAGTACAGATGAAAAATGTAATGTTGCTAAAGAACATGGGGCAGACGAAGTAATTAATTACTCCAATGGAGAATTTAAAGAAACTGTTAAATCAATGACTGATGGTAAAGGTGCTGACGTAATTTATGACCCAGTAGGTGGTGATGTATTTGATCAATCATTAAGGTGCATAGCATGGGAGGGGAGATTATTAGTTATAGGTTTTACTTCTGGAAGAATTCCTTCTGCACCTGCTAATTTAGCTCTGTTAAAATCTTGTGATATTGTTGGTGTTTTTTGGGGAGCATTTGTGGAAAGAACACCAGATATAAATTTACAAAATTTTGAAAAACTTTATCAATGGATTGGAGAAGGTTATATTAAACCAAGAATTTCTATGAAAGTACCTTTAGAAAAAACCCTTAATGCTATGCAAGCAATAGCAGATAGAAAAATTATTGGTAAAGCAATAGTTAAAATTTAATTATAATTCAGATAAAAAATTTAGTAATAACTTTGTAACCTCTAATGGTTTTTCTTGTTGCACCCAATGACCTGCACCTTCTATCAATTCGCAGGATTTCATATTAGTACAGGCTTTTTTTTGCATGTTTTCTAATGCATCAGGTTTTTGGTATATGCCCCAGTCCCTATTTCCTGCTATAAACATAGATGGTATATTAATTTGAATATTGGAATATAATCTTAAATTAGCTTGGACTTTATTGTCTATCATACACCTATACCAATTGAGTCCTCCTTGAAATTGAGTATTGTTAAATACATCTACATAATATTTTAATTCCTTATCAGTTAACCAATCACAATTAGTTATTTCATCATCTGAAGGCATATCAATATTTACTTGCTCTGCCATACCTAAAGAGTAATCCATTATATAATATCCAGGCATCTTTTCTAATTCAGTGGCCTGCCAAGCTTTAAGTTTAAAAGGTTTATTAAACTTCCAATCTCCACTTTTTACATGATAATAAGCCCTTAAAAAATTTTTCATTCCCTGATCAGAATTACACATATCATTATTAGCTATTTTTGAAGAATAATACCATTGATAATGCTTTCTAGGCCTATCTAAATTTTGTAAGTCTTTATGAATATCTACTTTTTCCATGGTATTAACTGTTTCTATAGATGGCATTCCATTAAAAGGAGCACTCATTAGCACTACTGATTTAAATATGTCTGGCCTGATAACAGCTGCATGCGCGGCAACAATTGAACCAAAATCATGTCCTACAAGACAATCAATAGATTTTTTATCTAATGAATATACTAATGAAATAATGTCAGTAATTAAATTAGATATTTCATATTCTGAAATATCTCCTTCATAATTATTCCTCCATCCTTCTGTATATCCATAACCTCTCTGGTCTGGAGCAATCACATAGTAACCAGCATCTGCCAAAGGTTTGAGAATTTTTCTCCAGCTATAGGCTAACTCAGGAAAACCATGAAGTAAAATAACACAAGGCTTATTAATACTTTCTTCGAACCCGGCTTCTAATATATGCATAGAAAGTCCATTAATATTTTTTATAATTCTTGACCTTATGCCAACTGGATACTCAATCATTTTTAATCTCCAAAAATACTAATTTAATTTATTATAAATTATGAAAACCTAAAAGAAATTTACAAAAATAAATATATTGTTTATAATAAGTTAAGCGCTGATTTGAGCTCCAGCTTGCGAGCGCTATATAAATACTGCTAAAGAGGTGGTTAGGAAACCACCAAAGAAATTTGAGTGGTTTTTTTATTTCTTAGGTGTCCTTCCACAAATAAGCTGGAGTTATATTGAAGCCCATTTATATGGGAAGGAGATTAATATGACTAATTATACAAAACCAGAAACTATAGCTCTTCACAGTGGATGGAGAGCAGACCCAACAACCGGATCTGTAGCTGTTCCTATTCATCAAACTACTTCTTTTCAATTTGATAATACTGATCATGCAGCGAATTTATTTGCATTATCGGAACTTGGGAACATTTACACGAGAATAATGAATCCTACTACAGATGTATTAGAAAAAAGAGTTGCACAGTTAGAAGGAGGAGTAGCCGGTTTAGCAACTTCATCTGGCCAGTCAGCCACAGCAATAGCAATACAAAATATAGCAAAAAGTGGTGATAATATTGTAAGTTCTACTGATGTATATGGAGGTACTTGGAATTTATTTGCTAATACACTAAGAGATCAGGGCATTGAAGTTCGTTTTGTTGATCCATCTGAGCCAAATAATTTTTTAGATGCAACAGATGATAATACAAGAGCTTATTTTGGAGAAACTCTCCCTAACCCTAAATTAAATATTTTTCCTATAAAGGAAGTAGCAGATATTGGCAGAAAATTGGGAATACCTCTAATTATAGATAATACTGCAGCCCCAATTATATCAAAACCAATAATTCATGGTGCTAGTATAGTTGTTCATTCAACCACAAAATATATTGGTGGTCATGGAACTAGTATTGGTGGCATAATCATTGATAGTGGTAATTTTAATTGGGAAGACTTTAAAGAAAGGCAACCTCTACTTAATAATCCTGACCCAAGCTACCACGGAGCTGTATGGACTGAAGCAGTAAAACCCCTAGGGCCTATAGCATACATTCTTAAAGCTAGAGTAACTCTTCTTAGAGATATTGGTGGTGCAATGAGCCCTTTTAATGCTTTTCAATTTATTCAAGGATTAGAAACATTACCTCTAAGAATTAAAGAGCAGTGTAAAAATGCAAAATTAGTTGCAGATCATTTATCTTTATCAAAATTAGTAGACAAGGTAATTTACCCAAGCTTATTCACTGGAGAAAATAAAACAAGAGCAGATACTTATCTGGATAATGGCTTCGGAGCTCTTATTGGCTTCGAAATTAATGGAGGTATTGAAACTGGTAAAAAATTTATTGATTCATTAAAACTATTTTACCATGTCGCAAATATTGGAGATTCAAGAAGTCTTGCAATTCATCCTGCATCCACTACTCATTCACAATTAAGTGACGAAGATAAACTAAGGACGGGAGTAAGCAATTCTTATATTAGATTGTCTATAGGCATAGAGCATATTGATGACATAATAAATGATATTGATAATGCTTTAATTGAAGCAAATAGATTTATCAAAGCAGCATAATATTATTATATAGTCTGATCAATATAGATCAGACTATATTATAAAATTGATTCTAGATTATCTATTTCCTCATTTTCTAATGGTTCTTCAGGCATTGGCATATTCATAAACCTGATTTTTGAACCATTATGTAATGGAATTTCTGTATTACTAATTATACCTTCAAATTTTTTTGATCTTATTATAGCGTCAGTAATCCTCCATGTATGACTATCTGGCATTTTAGGTCTAGCCATTAATACCATTTCACCAAAATCATATACTAAATTCATACTTATAGGGGAAAAATCACTAAATACACCATTTCCATATAGTAAGGAAAGTGCAATTTCTTTAGATAATACAACCAGTGGCATTTGATCTGTTGATAGTAAATTATAAACTCTTCTATAACCTCTTGCTCTTGCAGGTCTTGCTCTTGCTTCTGGTAATGACTCTTCAAGAGAGCTAATTATTTCTTTAGAAAATGGATAACTATTTTCGTCCTCAATTACGCTTAAAATAAGCATATGTCTCATTCTGTATACTTGCCATTGTCCCCAAGGAGCATGCCCCATTGAAAATAAAGGTGTAGACAAAAACAATGACATTAAAAAAAGACGTCTATTAAACATAAGAATAAAATACTATATATGAGAAGCACAAACAATGCTTCTCATATATATATTATTTAGTTACGATATTTATCAAAGACATCTAAGTTTAATACCGCAGTAACTACAAAATTAGGAACATCAACTACCTGACCTACTCTTAAATCAACGGCAACAGAACATAATATATAAGCCTGTTCTCTAGTAAGCCCGTGCTCTCTAACAATATAATCAATCATTTGAATCAATGCATGACGAGCAGCAGCAGTTAAATCTTCAGATAAATTATCTAAATTAGTAATTTTTTCTGAATTTAAATAACTGTGATAAGGAAGTTGAGTTCCCTTACCCTTTAAAGGTATTCCAACAGTTTGATAAAAGCGAGTAGGTTCAATATCTCTTATTTCATCATTACCTACTGTGACAGGCATATCCATATTTTTGCCACCACCTTTAATTATTCTTGTTCTAAGAACATTTATTGCTCCCATTTCAATTGCAGTACCTGAAACTTCTCCATCACCTTGCGCGTAGTGAACATCTCCTGTAAATAATCCACATCCATCAATAAAGCATGGAAATATAATTTTTGTACCAATCTGCATTTGTTGTACATCCATATTTCCACCATTCTCTCTAGGTGGAATAGTTCTTAAACAATCATCTGCATGACTTCCTCCTTCACCACAAACAGCAGCTGGAAGAGCTCCTCCAGTAGATGGTCCTAAAACTACACCGCCAGCAGCAGCTAAATCAGCTTCACGAGCCTTCCATGCTTGAACTTCAGGCAAACCTGGCAAAACTCCAATAGATCCTGGAAAAGCCTCAAAAGGTACTGTAATTCCTGGCATACCGTCAGATACAGCCCCTACTCTAGTTAATTTCCAATTTACTATATATGGATCAGGAAACAAATCTCTTAAAAAGCCAAAACCTGGTGCTATTACAGTATATCCATACTCATCTGGAATTATATCAACTATCTCAACTTCTAACGCATCTCCCCTTTTTGCACCATTAATATGAACTGGTCCCATCATAGGATGAACTAATCCTAAATCAACTGTAGATAAGTCATCTGCTATTGAGTCTAATCTAAATTGACTATCTAAAGCATCTCTAGAGTGGATAATAATTATATCGCCTGGGTTAGCCTTAACAGCAGCAGGTATAGCTGGATGATATCGATTAAAACAGTTTTTATCATCTATACAATGTGCGCCTTCTTTAGTTATTTCTACTTTATTCATCCATTTTTGATCTGTAGTATCTGCAAATACAGATAATGCAAAAAAAGATGAAAGAAATAATATACTTAGTATTCTCATTTTTTCTCTCCCCTTTAAATATAAGAAATTTAGGTTACTATTATTATAGAATTATGCAAATTTATTATTAAAAATTACATATAAATATTATACAATAATATTGTCTTTATGTTTGGTAATAGTCTTTTGATTTTCAAATATTGATCCCTGATTAATAGCAGCAGGTAAAGGCATTCTTACTGGAACATTAGATAGCCTAGGAGTATTAACTTCACTTCCTGATATAATTCTTTTATTAAATTCATCATAATTATTAATTCCCATTAATGGCCAAGCATCATTCGCTGCAAATTCCCATAATAGAAACTTCCTATTACTATTTGACTTATTTGGCTTTGAAGCATGAAGTAGTCTTGCGTGATGTATAGTAATAGTTCCTGCTTTACCTATTACTTCTTTAGCATTACTCAAATCTATATTACTTTTTTTAATATCTATTGCGCCAGCAAAACATCCATTATGGTGATGATCATAAACTTCACCCTTGTGAGACTCTGGAACAAATAAAACTGTGCCATTTTCTAATGTCATATCATCAAGCATGACACCTACAGCTAGCACATCATCATTTGTATGAGGATAAAATGCCCAATCCTGATGCCAATCAACTAAATCTCCAGCAGAAGGTGACTTCAAATTCATTTTACCATTATGTAATCTGAAATTATGACCCAAAAGTGATGTTACTTTTTGAATAATACTAGGATAAAATAATAATTTTTTAAAAACCTCATCATGTTCCTGTGGCTGTTTAATACGCCTTACACTAGGATTAGATGAAGAATGGTTTTCAGCTAAATCAAATTGATCATTAGATTTACTTACTAACTTTGCAGCCTTGAGCATTTTATCAGTTGCAAGATTTAGATCATTCAAAAAATTTTGACCTATTACATTTTCTATTATTATGTAACCATATTTATTATATTCATTAACTTGTTCTTTTGATAAATTATATTTCATTTTTAATTCCACTAATTTATAGATTCCTTAATTAACTGAGAAACTTTTTCTCCTACCATTATACAAGCTGCATTTGTATTTCCAGATGGAATTGTAGGAAATATAGATGCATCAGCAACTCTAATACCTTTAAGACCATGAACTTTAAGTTTATCATCTACCACTGAATGTGAACCTATACCCATCTTACAGGTACCTGAAGGATGAAAGCCTGTTTCAGCAGTTTGACGAATATATTCCTCTATTTCAGAATCGTTAGAAACTGAAGCACCTGGAGAATGTTCAAAATCTCTAATCAGATCCATTGGTTTACCCTCAACAATATTTCTCATAATTTTTACAGCATCTATCAATACCTGTTTATCTTGGTCGTTTGATAAAAAATTAAATTTAATATTTGGATGCTTGTATGGATCAGGTGAACAAATATGAATAGCACCCCTACTATTTGGTCTTAATTGATAACAGGCTGCTGCCATTCCAGGAAAATCATGAAAAATTCTCTTTTTTAAACTTCCAACTGAAAAAGGTATATATTGGATTTGTATATTAGGATTTTCCAAATTTTTTTGTGTTTTAAGAAATGCTATAATTGATGCGGCAGGCATACTAAATAATCCCTTTTTTGTAAAAATATACTTAGCAATCTCACTATATTTATTTATACCCCTACCTAAGTGATTATAAGAAGCATTTTTTAATTTAAGTTTCCATTGAAGTCTTGCCATAAAATGATCTTGAAAGTTTTCTCCTACGCCAGGCAAATGATGCTTAATTTTAATTTCATATTTATTTAATATTTCTTTATTACCTATACCTGATAATTCAAGTATTTGAGGGGAGGCAATTGCACCTGCAGAAAGAATTACTTCTTTGCGACAAAAAATTTTATATAATTTATTATTTTTTTTATAAATAATTCCTTTACATACTTTATTTTCAATAATTAATTTTTCAGTCATAGCTTCAGTTATTAAAGTTAAGTTTGCTCTTTTCAAGGCAGGTTTAAGATAACAATAATCAGTACTCATTCTTCTTCCCCTAGATATTGTGGCTTGTATCCGAGCAATTCCCTCCTGATTTGGTCCATTATAATCTTTATTAAATGGATAGCCCAACGATATAGCTGATTTTATTAAAGCATCATAAAGAGGGTTGTTATCCATAATTTCAGTTATTCCTAATAGCCCTTTATTACCCCTATATATTTCATCTCCATTTTTATAATTTTCAATTTTTTTAAAAATTTTTGATACTTCACTCCAGTTCCAACCTTTATTTCCATGCTGCGCCCAAGTATCATAATCAAGTGGCTGCCCTCTAACGTAAACCATTCCATTTATTGAACTTGACCCTCCTGTCATTTTACCTCTGGGTATAGGAATATTCCTGTTTGCAGTTCCACTTTCGCCTTCAGATTTATATCTCCAATTCACACCGGGTTTATTAATAAAAAGACCAAAACTCATTGGCATTTGAGCATAAAAATGTTCCTTTTTACCAGCTTCAATTAATAAAACATTAATGTTTGAATTTTCAGATAATCTACTAGCTATAGTTGCACCTGATGAACCAGCTCCTATTATAATAAAGTCGTAACTATTTTCAGATAATAACATTATAATTTAGACTTTCTAAATTTTATCATATTATTTAATTCTTCTAAAAGAGAACTATTAGCTTTCCAATGTGTATCAGTTTTTATATCTGTATTATCGACTATAAGAGATGTTGATATTTTATCTACTAATTTAGCTTTACCTATAGGCCATAATAAAACTTTTAAAAATTTTGAAGGTAAATTTATTAAGAATAGTTTTTTATCCATAGAATTGGCAATTTTTTTATATAAATCCTCTACTTTCAATGGGAAATCGTCGGCAATGAGATATATTTTATTTATAATCTCATCATTTAAGCCAACAACTATTAAGGCATCTACTAAATTAGTTAGTGATATTAAAGATCTCATATTATTTGTTTTAACAATAGGCATAGGAATATTTCTATCTATTAAATTCATTAAAGAACTTAAATTTCCTTTTACGCCCGGTCCGTAAACTAGAGGAGGTCTAAGAATGACAAAATTTATATTATTTATTTTACAAAATTCTTTAAGCAAATTCTCAGCTTCTAGTTTTGATCTGCCGTAAGCATCTTTTGGATTTAACTTACTATGACGTGAATAAATCTGTTCATTTGTATTAAATCCCTCTCCATTAACTTTTATTGATGATAACATAATTATTTTTCTAATTTTTAATTTACTCACATAACTTAAAACATTTTTTAAGCCTAATACATTTACTCTAAAATATTCATCGTAATTATTTGTCTTGTCATGAGTTTTTGCAGCTAAATGATAAAAGTAGTCAATCCTAACACTTTTATTAAAATTAATATTTTTAGAAATATCTTCAATAACAATATTTGTATAATTTTTATTATTAAAATAATTATTATCTCTTCTCACTAGTCCATAGACATTATGGCCTCTTTCTAATAATTCTTTTATTAACATCAAACCTATGAAACCTGATGCTCCTGATACTAAGATATTATATTTTTTTTTAATCAAAATTATTAATCCATAATATTTATGCTAATATATAATTTATAAATAACATAAAATTCATATTATGTGGAATAGAATGAACTCTGAGAACAAAATAAAAATTAGTGCGCTCGTAGTCGCAAGAAATGAAGAAATAAATATTAAAGAATGTCTAAATAGCTTGTCTACAGTTGATGAAATTATTCTTTTATTAGATAGAAGTAGTGATAACACAATAAATATAGCAAAAAATTTAAATTGTACTATTTATGAAGGGAATTGGCCATCAGAAGGTATAAGAAGAAATGAAGGAATTAAAAAATGTTCTAATGATTGGGTACTTGAAATAGATGCTGATGAGAGAGCAAATAAAGAACTAATTATTGAGGCTAAAAATAAGATATTAAAACTTAAAGATAATACTAAAGGATATTTTTTAATTCCTTTTGATAACTATATTGGAAGTAAAAGAGTTAGATATGGATGGGGGGCATCTTGGGGAGTATCATCTAAACCATGCCTGTTTAATAAAAATTCTAAAATTTGGGGTAACGAATCCATCCATCCAAGTCTAAATTTAAGCTTCAAACAAGGTTTTTTAAATAATAGAATAGACCATTATGTAGATAGAAATATTTCAGATATGCTAAAAAGGTTAGATAGATATACTTCTACTAAAGCCAGAGATTTGAGAAAAAACCCACAAAAAATTCCTCCTTTATGGATAACTATAAGAAGATCTTTAACTAGATTTTATAAATGTTATATAACTAGAAAAGGATATAAAGAGAAAGGTTGGGGTTTCTTAAACGCAACTTTTGCTGCACTCTTTGTTTTAATAAGTTACGCAAAAGCTACATTAGAAGATGATAATGAATCACCTAAGGTTTGATCAAATCTATATATTTTTTTGCTAAAACATCCCAATCATAATTTCTTTGAAACTTTAAAGCATTTTTACTGTAGCCTAACCATAAATTATCATCTTTTAAGATTTTTATTGCTCCTTCAAAAAATTCCTTATCTGATTTTGCGACTATACCTGTGACTCCATCAACAACTCTCTCACCTAGGCAACCAATTGGCTTAATTACACATGGTACACCTAGAGCTTGAGCTTCAGCAATGGACAAACAAAAAGTTTCCCCAGGATCCCCCTGATAAAGCATTACTCTAGATTCTAGTAATTTTTTAAATAGTTCATTTTTAGGAATAGGATCAAATAACTTAATACTATTTTCATTTAAGTTATTAATTTTATTAATAATATTTAAAATTTTATTTTTATTTCTACCTCCATATGTTTTATAACCAGAATATATATGCAACTGAGCTTTTGGTATCTCTTTCTTAATATACTTTACCCATATTTCACACAACCAAGTTAATCCTCTTTCCGGATTAGAAGTAAAAATTACTACTGGGTCTGGAATAAGATCATATTCTACTTTAGTAAATAAAACATCCTTAGATAAGCCTAAGGGTATAATTACTGATCTATTTTTTAACCAAAAAGGAATGGAGTTAAAATGATATTTTCCTGAGCATACAACTTTAATATTTTTAAAAACTAATCGCCTAAAATTTTTCAACTTATTTAAATAATTAGCAGGATTATGTAACCATAAGATGGTTTGTTTATTTTTAGGTGCATGATCAAGAAGACTTGGAGCCCTATTAATTATATAAATGTCGCACTCTTCAATTTTTGTTTGTAAAGGTTTCCAAAATACGCCTTCATATTCTATAGATTCTGAGCTTTTAGTTAATGCTATTACTTTATGACCTAATTTACTTAAAGATTCCGCTAATAATACAAAGGCTGTTTCTGTTCCACCTAATGGTTTTTTTCTATACGACTCTCCATTAAAATCTGAGTCTTGGTCAATCATTAAAATTAACAAGATAAAGATCCAATTTAATTATTTTTAAAATAGTCTACCATATTTGGAAGTATACTAGCATCGTATCCGCTATTATTTATATTCATCATACATTCCTCCAAGTTTTTTCCTAAATATATAACAGATGCTAGCCCCCAAATAATAGATGAACGCGCCCCCGATCTACAAAAATAAAGAGATTTTTCATTATTATTTTTAATTAAATCACTAAAATCTATTATCTTCTGCTTATTAAGAGTTCCAGAAGCGAAAGGAATATCGATAAACTTTATTCCTAGACTTTTAGCTTTGTCTTTTAGTAATTTAGAACTAATCTGATTTAATTCTTCATCATCAGGCCTATTATTAACTATTAGTTTGATTCCAAAATTTGCTAATTCTTCAATATCATCAATGTTTATTTGACCTGAGATAAAATGATTTTCACTAATACATTTTATATTTGTTAATTCCATTTTTTCCAAACTTTCTAAATTATGAAATAAATAAAATAATATATATAATTCTTACAATAAAAATCTTTTTCAAACTATAAGAATTTAATTAAAAAAAATGTTGCTTTAAATTAATTTAGAATTAAAAATGAATTCTATTTTTTATTTTATAAGAATTTATAATTTTTGGGGGAAATAAGTATAATGATAAAAATTCTAAATAATTCTTTTATAGCTATTATTTCATTATTATTTTTAATATCTTGTGATAATTCTAAAGAGAACAATAACTCAGAGTCATCAAACAAAACTGAAACCGTAAGATGGAAAATGGCAAGTACTTTTCCAGGTAATCTAAATATTATAGGTGAAGGCGGTATAAACTTTACTAAAAGGCTAGAAACTGTATCAGGTGGAAGTATAAAGGTTAAATTTTTTGAACCTGGAGCTTTAGTTCCACCTTTAGAAATATTTGATGCTGTATCTTCAGGGGCAGTGGATGCAGGCTGGTCAACTGCAGGATATTGGGCTGGCAAAATCCCAGCTGTTCAATTCTTTACTGCTATTCCTTTTGGACCTAATGCGACAGAATTTTTAGCGTGGTATCATGAAGGTGGAGGAAAAGAATTATGGGAAGAAATATATGCAAGACATAATTTACATCCAGTGCAATGTGTAATGATCTCTCCAGAGTCTTCTGGTTGGTTTAGAGAAGAAATAAATTCAGTAGAGGATTTGAAAGGACTAAAAATGAGATTCTTTGGTTTAGGAGCTAAAGTAATGGATAAAGTTGGCGCATCTACTCAACTTTTAGCAGGAGGTGATATTTATCCTGCATTAGAATTAGGAACAATTGATGCTACTGAGTTTGCAATGCCATCAATTGATATAGACTTAGGTTTTTATCAAATTGCAAAACATAATTATTTTCCAGGTTGGCATCAACCTGCTTCAGCACTTGAATTACTTATTAATTTAGATAAATGGAATGCTTTATCTGAAACTCAAAAAGCTCAAGTAGAAGCTACTTGTTCAGAAAGTGTGGTAAAAGGATTAGCCATGGCAGAATCAAGGCAGCCTGACGCATTAAAACAACTTCAAGAAAAAGGTGTAACTCTTCACAGATGGCCAGATGAAACACTTGAAGTTCTTAGAAATGCATGGCACGAAGTTGTAGAAGAAGAAGCAGCTAAAGATGAAGACTTTGCCAAAGTATGGAATTCTTTAAGTACGTTCAGAGAAAATTATAAAATCTGGAAAGATTTAGGTTTTGTAGATTAATAAATTATATAAGACCATATCTAAATTGATATGGTCTTTATAACTCAATAAATAGGATTAAATGAAAGATATAGGTAATAAAGATACTATTGCTAAACTAAGAACTATGTTTTTAGGTTACCCTCAATCAACATTAGGCATTGATAAAGTATTGTTTCTAGATACTACTAGTGGCATTGCAGCAGCTAAATACATAGCCAAAGAAGAAATGTGTCATTCAGGCGGTATAGTTCAAGGAGGATTTGTCACAGGTTGGATTGATGCTATTATGGCATTAGCTTGCATGGCTAAATGCGGATCAGACGTTCTAGTTTTAACATTGGAAATTAAAATAAGTTTTTTGAATTCAGCTAGAATTGGAGAAATTATATCCACAGCTAAAGTAATCAAAAATACCAAATCAATAGCATTTTTAGAAGGTAAAATTGAAAATTCAGATGGAGATTTAATAGCTACAGGGACTTGTACTGCAAAATTAAAACATAATTTCTACAAAAATTAGTATACTATTTTAAATAGCCTAGATCCTTCCATATAGCATATTCTTTTCTAAATTCTTTAATTGAATTCCAAACATTTTTAAATTGAACATTCTTGGAAGCTTCTTCTTCCACTACAATATTCCAATTTTCTCTGTATAAATCCATCATTTCAGGCGACCATTTATGAATTTTAACACCTAATTTTTTTAGTTTATTGATAGCTTCCACTTGGACCGCTTCGCTTTTAGCTAAACTATCTAAAAACATTTCAGCACAAGTCATTTCTATTTGCGTTTGTTGAGCTAAACTAAGAGAATTCCATAAATCTAAATTAATTATTAAATCTCCTAAACTTGCTGGCTGATGCCATCCAGGAAAATAATAGTTGTCAGCAATTCTATGAAAACCTAACTCTAAATCCATAGCGGGCATTCCATATTCTGTTGCATCTATAGTTCCTAACTCTAAAGCAGGGTATATATCTCCACCAGCCATTAATTGAGTAGACACTCCTAATTTTTCCATAACTTTTGCACCTAAACCTAAGAATCTCATTTTAAGCCCTTTTAAATCCTCTACTGAATTTATTTCCTCTCTGAACCACCCTGAACCTTCAGGTGAGATTGCCATACAGTGAATAGAATGAATATTATGAGATTTATATATCTTTCTAAACATCTCGTTTCCTCCACCATATCTTAGCCAGGCAATATATTCGCTTGGGTCAGGACCAAATGGAAAAGTAGTAAAAAACTGTAAAGCAGGAACCTTCCCGGCCCAGAATGCAGGTGATGCCCAACCTGCATCTACTCCTCCACTGGATACTGCATCAAATATTTCCATAGGTGGAACTAATGCACCGGGTTCAAAATATTTAATATTTATATTACCAGAAGATATTTCATCTATTTTTTTACTTAATTTTAAGCCTGTCTCTCCTAATATAATTAAACTTGAGGGAAAAGCAGCAGCCATTTTTATATTAATTTTTTTTTCTTTATTAGTATTCAAAGATGTAATATTTTCATCTTTCTCTTTACAGGATAAAAACGTCAAACCTATTAATAAAATAATAAAATATCTAAATAATTTCATTTATA
>CEUM01134303.1_pt1 | contig 22396 bp, 18 predicted proteins | sample 356421 | NCBI WGS metagenome assembly CEUM01 (sample SAMEA2622716, study PRJEB7988) | marine metagenome | biome: marine biome (ENVO:00000447); feature: surface water layer (ENVO:00002042); material: "saline water (ENVO:00002010), including plankton (ENVO:xxxxxxxx)" | depth 5 m | reverse complement strand
GACAAGATCGCACCGACCGCCAACAAGCGATACAACGAACTTATGTCGGCGATCGACAGCGACGAGACGGACGCCCTGGTCCGCGCGCTTCAGAAGATCATTCAGCGGGCCGAACAGCTTAACTAGACAGGGCGAATCCCTTGTTCCCCCATAGCCCCACCTGATACGATCAGGCGCAGGGGGAACTGATATTGGAAAACTCCGATTACAGCAGCATCATCTATGTCGTCGAAGACGGCGTTGCGAAGATTATTTTCAATCTGCCACAATACGGAAACGCACTGGACCTGAGAGGCGTCCAGGAAACGCTGGATGCGCTGTTTCATGCCGAAGCCGATGACGCCGTCGGCGCAGTTTTGTTCACGGGGGCCGGGAATTCGTTCTGCGCGGGCTTCAATCTGAAAGAAATCCCGGATGTCAGCAACGGCCAGACAGGCATCTCGTCGCATTTCCGCGAACTGGCCATGTGGTGGCACCAAGTCTTCCACATGATTGTCCGGATCAAAAAGCCCGTCTTCTCGGCCGTGAACGGCGCAGCGGCCGGTTCGGGCTTGGGCATTACGCTGTGTTCGGACATGGCAGTGTGCACCGACGACGCGCGTTTCCTGTGCGCTTGGCACTCCATCGGCCTCGCCAACGACGCGTCAACCAGCTATTCGCTGGTCAAGATCGTCGGCTTTCGCCGCGCGATGGAACTGATGTACACTAATCGGACCCTGTCCGCCGAAGAAGCGCTCGACTGGCAGATCGTCAACCGGGTCTATTCCAAAGCCGATTTCAAGGAAAACGCGGCGCAGATCGCCCGAGACCTAGCCGCCGGCCCCACCCATCTGCAGGGCATGGCCAAGGAAAGCTTCCACATGGGCTGGCGACGGTCGATCGAGGAGGCAACCGAGTTCGAAATCCAAAATGTCGGGGAATCGGTCATGCATCCCTATTTCAAGGAGGCGCTGGAAAAGTTCCTCGACAAGAAGACGCGCACCAACAACGAAGTCGTCAGTCTGCCTTAGACGAAGACCTGCTTTCACAGGGTCACGCCGGCCCTCTTCCCCTCCCGGCCACCCACGGGATCATTCTTATGGGTGGCCGGGAGGGGAAGAGGGACGGCACAGAAGACAAAATCCGCTAGGAAGTACGAATGCTCGGCATATTCTCGAAACGCAACCGGCCGCTCCATATGGGTCGCTTCCCGATGGAGAAGATCAAGCAGGTCGACGAACCGACCACGCTGATCACCGGCGACATCAAGCGCGTCCCCAAACGCGCCGGGTTCTTTGTGCGCGCGTTTTTCGGCGATCTCGGCCCCAAGGCGAAGAAGGAGATCCGCCGCTTCATCACCAAGAACCCGCTCAACGCCGCGATGGGACACGTCCACTGGACTCAGGTACCGATTCACAAGGGTGAGCCCTACACCGATCCGGCGGAATTGCCCGACGACCCGGAGCTGATCGCAAAACACATCAAATCGCTTTGCTATTTCCTCGACTCCGACATGGTTGGCATATGCGAATGCCCCGACTGGGTATGGTACAGCGAGGATTTAGACGGCGAGCCGATCGAGGCGAAACACAAATACGCCATCGTCGTCGTCAACGACCAGCGATGGGAAACCCTCGATTCCTCATCGGGCGACGACTGGGTATCCGGCGCGCAGAGCTACCGAGCCTATCTGAAAGGATCGACCACGGCCGTCATAGTTGCCGACTATATCCGCCGGCTCGGCTACGAAGCCCAGGCGCATTCCAACGCTGATGGCGACGTGATGCAAATCCCGTTGATGCTGCTCGCTGGGCTGGGCGAAATGAGCCGGATCGGCGAACTGGTCCTCAATCCATTTATCGGGCCGCGGCACAAAACCGCAGTCATCACCACCAACCTGCCGATGGCGACGGACAAGCCCATTGATTTCGGGTTGCAGGACTTTTGTTCCAAGTGTCAGAAATGCGCCCGCGAATGCCCGGCGCAGGCGATCCCGTTTGGCGACAAGGTACTTTACAACGGCTACGAAATCTGGAAACCCGACGTCGAGAAATGCACCAAATACCGGGTGAGCAACGCCAAGGGATCATCCTGCGGCCGCTGCATGAAGATGTGTCCGTGGAACAAAGAAGGGCTATTGCAGCATCGGCTTGCCATGTGGGCGGCGATCAAACTGCCCTGGTCTCGGCGGTTCCTGATCTGGCTGGATGATAAAATGGGGTACGGCACCCGCGGCGATGTCAACCGTTGGTGGCTGGACCTGGAAACCCAGAAAAAAGACGGTCAGTCGTTCCATTCGGACAATGCCAATGCCCGAGATTTGTCGCTCGACCGCGATACATCGATGGGGAACGTCAAGGTCGCGACCTACCCGGTCGACAAACTGCCGCGTGCCGACCAGAAGGAACCGGTGCCGGTAGACCGAAAGCAAGGACTGAAAGACACCAAGGCAGCGGAAGAAGCGCTGCGCCGCGCTCTGAAAGAACGCCAGGACGCGGAAAGGGCCAAAGCGCGGGTCTAACCGCCCCACTCGGCAGCCGTGTCGGCAATTCTCAACATCATCGCGCCGGTCTTCGCGCTGATTCTGGTCGGCTATGGCTTCGCCCGGACGCCGAAGTGGACGCCCGGCGCTACGCGCTATTTTAACAACTTCGTGTTCTACGTCGCCTTGCCGACGTTGCTGTTCGGCAAGCTGGCATCCGGCGGAGTGTTTAACGGCGTCGAACCGCTCATCGTCGCCGCCTATTTCGGCGGCGGGCTAATTTCCATGGTGCTGCTGATGGTGTTCTCCCGGCTGGTATTCGACTTGTCGCACGAGGAACACGCGCTTATGGGAATGGGCGCGGGATTTTCGAACACAGTGCTGCTGGGACTGCCGCTTATAGTATTGACCTTCGGCGATGCGGCACTCGGCCCAATCACGACGATGATCGCATTTAACACGCTGATCCTGCTACCGACAACCATCATCCTTATCGAGATAGCCCGCGGCCGCCGCGATCAGAAAAGCCTTGTGAAAATCACGCTGGCGCCGCTGACCGCGATGATCCGCAACCCAATCCTGATCGCTATCGTTACGGGTGCAGCGTGGAGCTTTACCGGTTTCGGCCTCGCCGTGCCGCTGGAACGGTTTATCGATCTACTGTCCGGCGCCGCAGGACCCTGCGCTCTTTTCGTTCTCGGCACCAGCCTCGCCGAATACAGACTGACGGGACGGCCCGCCGAGACCGCGTCCGTGACCGTCGCAAAACTGATCGTTCACCCGGTGCTGGTATGGTTATTGTGCACCGAAATCTTTGCGCTGGACGTGTTGACGACCAATGTTGCGACGATGATGGCGGCGATCCCGGTCGGCGCAACGGTGTTTACCGTGGCCCAGCAGTACCGGGTATTCGTTGGTCCGGTCACATCGTCGATCTTGATCTCGACCGTGATTTCAGCCGGGTCGCTGGCCGTGGTGATCGGGCTGCTGACTTAGCCTTTTTCGGCCAACCGGTCACCGGCAGCTTCGAGCATGGGCCAGATTACCTTGCCTATCAGATCGATCCCGACGCCGCACTTGCAACCCTTGCAGCCGACACAGGCGTCCAGCCCCAAGTCTATGGCGTTGTCTAACGCCGACGATTTGCCGGCCTCCGACGTCAGTGGATCGATACGGATGCGCTGCAGCTTCAGAAGCGAGAACGGATTGCCGGAAGTATACCCCTCCGCCGGATCGGGCCTGTCCTCAACCGCTTGTTCATCCGGCAGACCGCCGTCGAAATTGCGCGCATGCATCGGGCATTCGTGCAGGCAGGCATAGCATTCAATACATCCCGTCAGTGCATGGTAATCGTCGGGCGCGCTGACATTGAGGTCGTTGCCCTGCCCAGCCGTCGCAAGCCGGCCCCGCATCTGGCGCGCGACGCCATCGCGGCGGACCACCAGATCGCTCAGCGCCGGCAACGTCGCCATCGGGCTGATCCGATCGCCTTCCTTGATGCGGGCACGACAGGCGATCCTTGGACGACCGTTGATGTCCACCGTGCAAACGCCGCAATTTCGGGCACGGCACCCATAGCGAAACGCCAGATCGGGCATTCCGTTCGCCTGCGCCTGAAGCAAAACATCCAGAATCATGGGCTTTTCGCTGTCATCACGCGGAACGTAGTCGTATGCGACGATCTCTTGTTCACCATCGCGACGGGTAACTATCTCGACCTTCATGCCTGCGTTGCCTCTCCGACGGCAGCGTCCGCGCCGCCCGGCATCACTTCTTTCGCCGTGCCACCGGCGCCCATGACGGCAAGGTACTTCTTCTCCAGCGCCCGGTCCTGCATGCCGGCAGGCAGCATGCGCAGCCATTTGACTGCGGCCTTGCGCTTCGCATCCTGGATCTTGAATGCGATGATCTGTTTCAAGGGCGTCCGGTCGCGATTGACCCGACGCACCCGCCAGCCGCCGCCGGGGCTATGCGATACAACCGTGGAATACGGTTTCGAAAACGCTGAAATCTGCTTGCCGTCCATTCGGACATGTCCGCCTAGGCTTCCGTCCCGCTCACGGGATGCAAGACAGACCCCTCGCGCCGATGCAATCAGATTGCGCAGTTCTTCGAACTCAATGAAGGCCTGGTTCCACTCTGCGTAATCCGGAACTGCCACGTCTTCCAGTTTCGCATCGAGATCGGAAAGGACCCGCTCCATTTCAGCGATGCGGTCCGCGGTCCGAACCGGCCCGATGTTGATCCACGCCGCTTTCTGCAGTTCAAGTTTCAGCACTGCAGCCGCGCTATCACCTTTTTGGCCGAACCGTCTGCGGATGTTCTCTATCATGGGCGTAAACGCTTCCTCCCGCGTGTCTCGGGTCGCGGACTTACGCGCCAGATGCGCCGCGGCCTCGCCGGCACGCCGGCCGAACACGGCCCCTTCGGTTAACGAGGTTGAGCCGAGGCGATTGGCACCGAATACCCCACCCATCGCCTGGCCGGCCGTAAATAAGCCAGCCAGCCCCGCTCCGGCCGATCCGTCGCCATCGCCCGCGACCGATGCGCCATGCTCATCGGCGCGAATACCGCCCATCATGTAATGCGCACTTGGGCGCACTTCCCAAGGTTCCTCGCAATTTCCTGCCGCCTTGCTCATTGCCTGGCGGGCCACCTTGTAGGCCGAAGGCAACGCAGACTCGACAAACCGCATGAAATAGGGGCCCGAACGTGGCGGTCGCTTGTTCGCCGTCATATCCAGATAGGCGCCACCATTGGGGCTGCCGCGGCCGTCCTCCACTGCGCGCATGATCGCCGACGAACAATCGGCTCGCGTGCGCAAGAACACACCATCCAGAATGACCTTGCCGTTCTTGTCGCGCAGAACCCCGAGATAGCTTGCCGTCACGGGTTCACCGACCAGTAGCCCCTCATAAGAGGGCGGCGACGCCAGGCAGAATGGCAGGAACTGGACCTGCTCCATATCCACCAGGTCAGCACCGGCGCGCGCGGCAATAGCGTAGGAATCGCCGGTGTTGCCTCGCATCGTATCCGTCTTGGGGAAATACAGGGTCGACAATCCACCGGAAGCAATCACCACCGAAGATGTCTTTACCGCGATCAGCCTGCCCAATGCCGCGTGATAGATAATCCCGCCGACAACGGATTTGTCTGTACCGGCCTCCGCCTGATCGGTTACCAAATCGAGGAACCAGCTATCTTCCAGGTAATCGATGCCTTCGCCCTGCACAATCATGTTCCAGTTGGCATGGCCGAACGCGATGCCGCTGTTGCGGTGCCCGACCGACCGCCGACGCGTATGACCACCCATCGGCAGTGGCAGTGGTTTTGGGATATCTCGCTCATCATCAATTTCGGGACGCAGACCCTGCCGCCGATAGATATCATAAGCTTCCTTGCTGTCGGCGGCGAAGGCATCGGTAATCGCATTCAGCGGCAGGTCACCACCGGCCATCTTCAGGTTCTCCGACAATATCTCCTCCGAGTCGTCGTCGGATCCGGACTCGCGCACCGTCGCAAGGCCCTCGGATATTTTTGTGTCGGACGCGCCAATCGGGTCTTTCGACACCACCAGCACACGGGCACCGGTCGCGGCAGCCGCCTGAGCGGCATGGCTCCCGGCCCCGCCCGATCCTACGACAACGACATCGTAGTCGCACCAGTCCACTTCTATCGGCATTGCCTGTGTGTTCCTGCCCAATCTAGGTATTTTTCGCCAACGCTCAAAATACAGCTCCTGTCCTGAGATGGAAGCACACAAGCCGGTCATTCCATCGTAAATATTTTGTGGCCGGGGCAAAAACCGGAAAATCAAGCACCCCTCACCAGATCGATCAGGGCCGCCGGATCATCTGGCACGGCATCGCCGCGCCAAGCGACATACTGATCGGGCCGTATCAGCGCCAGGTCGGCTTCATATAGCGCTCGGATTTCCGGATCGGTGTCCGAAAAAACGGTGAGAGGCACACCCAAGTCAGCAGCCGCCCTCTCCAGTCCGGAGGTGTCCGCCTCTGAGCCTCCGAGGCGGAGCAGTGTAAAGCCCTGGCCGAAATGGTCGAACAACGCGGACCCGTCGGCGAGCCAGCGATGCGGCGCTCGGCCGCCGGGCCACGCGGTCGGTAAATAGGTAAACGGATCACTGACCGGGATATCGCCCGGTTCGGCACTGATGATAGGGGATCCGTCGTACCTGGCACCCAGCTGTATACCGATACAGTAATATTCCTCCGCAAGCGCCTTTTCGGTGCGGGTTCCGAGATCGGCGCGCAGCGCCTCGCCTTCGGGCGTGTCGTCCTCGATCCCCGCGGGAACCGACAACGCGGATTTGTCCTGCGCCAAGGCATAGGACTGAGCAAGGTTGCGGATCGCGACCGGCCGCCTTTCGGATTCATAGCTGTCGACCAGGCCGTCGCCGGCCCAGCCCTGATGCCAAGCCGCCAATTTCCAGCCTAGGTTTTCGGCATCGCCGACACCGGTATTCATCCCGAAACCGCCCGTGGGCGTGAACAGATGAACGGCATCGCCGGCCAGTATCACCCGTCCGCGCTGATATTCGTCAGCGACCAGCGACAGGCCTGCCTGCCAAGGCTTGGAAGACAGCACCTCCACCGGGATTTCCTCTCCAACGACGCGCCAGATATAGGGACGCGGGTCCAGGGTTGCGGGATCTTGACCCGGTTCAAGTTTGGCCCAGGTGAGAAAATGCCCTTTGCCATCCAGCGCAACGATGGACGCGCGGCCTTCGGGGTTCATGGAATGAAACTGCCACGGTGCATCGGTCTTCATGACGTCGTACAACGCGGGAGCGTGGAAATAGACCGACAGCATCTGGCCCATCATAAAGTCCACTTCCTCGCCCGATTTGCCGTCGTACTCGATACCGAGACTGCGCCGCACCGTACTGCGTCCGCCGTCGCACCCGACCAGATAGCCGCAGGAAACGGTTTCGATCTCGCCGGTATCGACGTTCTGGATTTCGACCGTCACGCTGTCATCCCCCGGCGCGAACGAAATCATTTTCCAGCCGAAACGCATATCGACGGCATCCGTCGCATCGAGCTCTTCCTTCAAGACGCGTTCGACATACATCTGCGAGGCCCGCTGCAGCGGTTCGGGGCCGATTTGCAGATCGAGAGACCCCGGGGTCAGACGTTCGCGCACGCTGGGAATTCTAATTCGACCAATTTCATGCGCGTTGATCCGGGTTACGAAAATCGCGTCGCCGCAATGATTCACAGGAAGCCCGACATCGCGCACCCTACCGGCGATGCCTAGCCGCCGGTAGATTTCCATCGTTCGCGCATTATTGGTGTTACCCTGAGGATGGTTGGGCGTCGAGATTGGCTCATTGACTAGCATGCAAGGGACGTCTCTCCACGCCAGATGGAGGGCGAGGTTCAGGCCGACGGGACCGCCGCCGACGATCATGATGGGTGTTTGTGTCATTGGATTACATCCGGATAGAAAGTTGCGGTGCCATAATAACAGCGTGGGGGTCGGCTTGCGAAACATCTGGGTTTAGACCTGCACGCGCCAGCGGGCGATGAGCCAACCATCATCGGAACCGACCAAGGCATCTTAATAATTGCTGAACGCGTCGACTTCCGTACGTGCGTCGATATCGGTTCGTAAAACCGAAAAGCTGGATAGAACATCGGAGGCTTGGCGGTCCTTGGCAAATTCTATTTCTCCCACCGTTACAGGTGCTTGCGGCAGGCGAGATCATACACATGCCGTGGCGATTCTTCGCACAACGCACTCAGCTATTCCCTGTTCAGATCTAGCCAGGCCTTGGTTTGGGGCTATTTAGGTGATGCCGGCCTGCATGACAAAATGGCCATCCAGCGCAAACAAGGCGATGAACTTTGCGCTCTTAATCTCGCCGGCGGGTCTGTTGGGATGTTGAACTCATATGCTATCCTGCTCCGAATTAACAAGACGATATCGCAGGGACATGAAAAAATGAGCAACGGGAAAAGCTACGACTACATCATCGTGGGCGCCGGCTCGGCGGGCTGCACGCTAGCGAACCGGCTGACGGAGAATCCCGATACGCAGGTCCTTCTGATTGAAGCCGGCGGCAGCGACCGCAGCCCGATCATCCGGGTGCCGCTGGGCTGGGGCAAAATCCTGTTCGAACGACTGTTCGACTGGGGGTATTTCACCGAGGAAGAGGAAGAATTCAATAACCGCAAGGTCGAATGCGCACGCGGTAAGGTGCTGGGGGGTTCGTCGTCCATCAACGCCATGGCCTATGTCCGCTGCCACCGAGAAGACTACGATCGCTGGTCGCGCAACGGTTGTGCCGGCTGGTCATACGCCGATATCCTGCCCTATTTCATCAAGGCCGAGGACTGGGAAAAAGGCGATCAGCCGCTGCGAGGTACCGGCGGGCCGCTGACCACCATTGAAAACAAATTTCCTGACCCACTGCACGAAGCATGGCTGAAAGCAGGGGAGCAGGCCGGGTACAGCCGCACGCCGGATTACAACGGCGCCCAGAACGAAGGGCTGGGCACCCTGCAGTCGACCATTCGCAACGGCAAGAGATGCAGTGCCGCGGTTGCCTATCTTTATCCGGCCATGAAACGGCCAAACCTGACCGTCATCACCAAAAAACTGGTGCACAAAGTGGTCCTAGAAGGGAATAAAGCAATCGGCGTCGAATATTCCGCCGTCAGTGGCGGACCCCTGACCTCCGTTCGCGCCGATCGCGAAGTTATCGTATCGGGAGGCGTCATCAATTCGCCTCAGCTTCTGATGCTGTCAGGTATCGGCAACGCCGATCATCTGCAAGAACACGGTATCGATGCTGCGATAGACCTAAAAGGCGTCGGCCAGAACTTGCAGGATCATCTCTCCGTGGGCGTGGAATACGAACGCATCGGAGACGGGCCTTTCGTTGGCACGCTGCGCTGGGACCGTCTTCTTCTATCGATGGCCCAGGCCTACTTCCTAGGCACTGGGTTTGCGACGGAGATGCCGGGCCCGCTGACCGGCTACATCACGACGAAGGAAGACCTGCCGCAACCCGATCTGCAGTTGCTGGCGCGATTTATCCCACCGGAGTCGCAACCCTGGTTCCCCGGGTACAAATCGAAGCCCAAAGACGCCTTCATGGTGCGCCCCGTGGTGCTGCATCCGAAAAGCCGGGGCGAACTGAAACTGGCATCCGCTAACCCGGCAGATCACGCGCTGATCTATCAGAAATTCCTGTCCGAACCGGAAGACTGGAACCTGCTGCGCGAAGGCATCGGGATCGTTAAAGAAATCGCCGGCCAGAAGGCGTTGGACGGTTTCCGTGGGCCGGAAATCCAACCAGCGGGCGAATCGATCGACGAATTTATCAAGCGGACCGCCTGGACGGTTCACCATCCGCTCGGCACCTGCAAAATGGGGCCGAATACAGACGAATGGGCGGTGGTCGATCCGGAAATGCGGGTCCATGGCGCGCAAAACCTGCGCGTCATCGATGCATCGATTTTCCCCGACATGCTCGGGGGCAATATTAACGCTCCGACCATGGCGTTCGCTGACCGGGCCGCCGACCTAATGATGGGGAATGCCCCCCTTGCCCCGATGAACATCGCAGCCTAGCTCATATTCTAACCTGCTTCGGCCCATCGGAGGGCAAACCATCACCTCTAATATCAATGTTGAACGTGTCGACCACGCTGGTATCCGGGTAAAAGACGCCGAACGCGCGATCGCGTTCTATCAATTGCTGGGCTTCGAGGTGATGACCCGCGTCGATTTCGACCCAGTCGTCATCATTCGCAATCCACAGGACGTGGAAATTAACCTGGTGGTCAACGCGGCCGAAGAAAACGACGGCAGCAACGTCCTGATGGATGTGGACACCAAACACGCAGGCATCACCCACCTGGCGCTGCGCGTCTCGTCCATCTTGGATGCGATGCAGGTGCTGAAAGACAACGGCATCCAGATCACCCAGGGGCCGGTTATGTTCGGCCACGACGGACACGTGTCGCTGTTCGTACGCGATCCAGACCGCAACGTCATTGAGCTTCGCGCGCGTGAGGAAAACCTCGGTGCGATCGAGGGCCTGGAAAAATACGAAAACGTGAACTGAGCCCGACACCGCCGGGCCTAGCAGTCAGTCTACAGCCACCATTGCAGGACGTAATCGTAAGGGCCTTCGCGGTTGACCAGGTCCACTCGCTGCAACGCGATCCGATAGCTGTCCGGCGTCTTTTTCAGCAGGTGCCGGTATTTTCCGGAAAACGTGCGGATCTGGTACCGAAAGTACTCCGCGCAATGAAACCGCGACCGCACAATGATGTCGCCGTCGCCGTTTTCGCTCTCGATGATAACGTTAGACACGACGTGGTTGAGGCGGTTATGCGGCGCCTGGCTGTGTGCGCGGGGATGCGTATTACGCGCATTCCGCATAAGCATCAGTCCCTGATCCTCCCAAAAGATATTGGGCTCTCCGTCGCCTTCCACCTGGTCGGCTTCAGCCGGCATCCAATACCAGCCGTTGACGCCGAAAAGCGCCATCCATTCGTCGATCCGTTTCTCGTCGAGCATCTCGGCCTGGCGATACAGAAACTGCTCCACTGCCTGCTGAGTTTCGATGTTTATATCGGCAACCGCGGTAGAGTCGGCAGCCGCCAGTATTTCGCACGCCTCCGTCATGACTTCGCTCCTTCATCGCCGGTCATATAGTCGCGCCACGCATGCATCATATGACGCAATGGCAGCTCGCTCATGCTCTCGGGCGCCGAATAGGAAATGCCTTCGCGCTCTTCGTCCTGACCGGCCTTGCGGTGGAAGCTGACCCACTCGCTGGCGGATGAATCGAGCCCATGCTGACATTTCCACCAATTGAACAGATCGTCCGCGTTGATCAGCGTCGACGGCGAATTAACCAAGTAATAGTACGCCAGCGACCGGCGGTAGATCGTTTCGGGCGCATCCTTGAGCCGAAAATGCCAGATTTCGGTCAGCGTTTTGTCATGCGCCAAGGGACGGATGGTGCGAAGCTGCTGCAACGGCGGCTGAACCGAGTTGCACGGATAGACCAGCATGTGATGGATGTTGATGCCGAGAATTTCTTCGGCCTTTTCCTCGCCATAGGCCTCGTACATTCTGCGAATGTATACGTTAGTGTCCGGATCGTCCGGCCGCAGCCCCATATAACCCTCGAGGCTGCTGTGTCCGTTGCGATACCCGACGGTGCCAAACTTGGTCCAGCCGTCATGACCCAGACGGGCGAAGTCGGTCAGGAACGAAAGTTCAAGCGGCGGCTCGTCGCCGTCGGCACGAATTTTGGCTTCAAGCTGCTGTGCTGCCTTACCCGTGGACTCATGAGTAACGCCGGGATGCGAGGCATCGAGCTGGTTTTCTAGGAAAATCTTCCAGTTCGACTGCTGCACCATACGGAAGCATTCGCCTACGATTTCCGTCTCCTTGCCGGGCGCACGGTCGATCAGTTGATCAAAGGCAGCCGCGGCTTCGCCCAGATGGGTTGCAAGATCAGGGCCGTCCTCTGACAGGTTGGCGAACCAGAATCCGCGGTAGTTGTCGACCTGCGCGGGACGGGCCATGTGAAATTCAGGATTGTCGAAGTCGAGATTGGTGCCTTCATACTCCCGCTTGGCTGGCATGCCTTCCAGCTTGCCGTCGAGATGGAACGTCCAGGCATGGTAGGAGCAGTAGAAGTGATTGCCCGTGTTCCCTCTCCGCGCGGTGCAGATCTGCGCGCCGCGGTGCGGACAACGGTTATAGAGAACGTTAACATCGCCGTCCCGACCGCGAACCATAATCACTGGCTGGCGGCCGACCTGTGCAAGATAATAATCACCCGGGTTTTTCACCTGACTTTCGTGACCGATATAGATCCAGGTACGCTCGAAGATGCGCTCCATTTCTAAATCGAAGATCTCGGGGTCGGTGTAGGCCTTCCGGTGTGCCCGGTCGGGCTCCACCAGTCCGGCAAGCTGCTCAGTGGTCCAGGTCATGATCGCGCCTCCATTTTTTTCCAGGACATCCGTTATTGCGTCGCGCTCTAGGCAACCAGCTTGGAATGAATTGAACTAGCCTTATATAGAGATAAATATCCCTATTACGCAGATAATTAGGTGTTCCTGAGGGTTTCGGACGGGAGTTCGCCGAACCTATCCTTGTAAGCCCGCGCAAATTTACTGAGATGCGTGAAGCCGCATTCGAGCGCGATATCCGTGACGGATTTCGCCCCGCCTTCACGGCTTAGCCGAAGGCGCGCCAAGTCCAGCCGTACATTGCGCAGATAAATCATGGGCGGCACGCCGTAGTATTTTCGGAACCCCGCATGCAGCGACCGTCTGCTGACGCCGCTCGCCGCGACCAAGTCATTCAACCGGATCGGGTTGGCGGAATGCGTGTGAATGTATTCCGCGGCGAAACGAACATGACGCGGCCGCACCGCAGGCACGGGATTGGTCAAAAGATGGGAATAGTTGTTCGGTAGCGACTTCAGCATCAGGTCGAGAATGATCCGTGCGGCCGTTTCGCCGTCCAGCCCGGCGAACACCGAATCCGTCTTGTCAAGATCCCGCCCTACCACCTCGATCATGTCACTAAGTGTGCCGGCAGCACCCAGGTTTTTCCTTGGTCTCGCATCGAACCGCAGGGGATCGCGGACCGGCATTCCGGTCAGCCGCTCCAGCGCTGCCTCCATATCCGTCTGATGAATCTTGATCATCAGTTGCCGGCCATCGGTGCGCCAGATTTTCGCGTGCGGCGTGTTGGCGTTGATCATGTAGATCTCACCCGGCCGAAACGGCGCTGTCGCGGTCTCCCGGCCGACGGCCATCTCGCCCGCCAGGTTGATTTCGCACAGGTAGATATTCGCCATCCGCGAGGCGTGGATTGTCGCCTCGCCCTCGCCGAACATTGAATAGGCCATCTCGTGTAAGGTGAGCGGCCCGAGATACGCGGTCCGGAACCGCACCGTAACGGGACGTTTCCTAGGGGATTTATGTTCCAGCGTGTGGGCCGTGATGTTCTGCCCCACGATTTCCCGTGTCTCTTGCGTATCGCTGGAGACGAAATAGGGTGTCCAGTGCCCTTCCATTCCTAGTGCTCGATCGGGGTTTGCGGTTGAGTCCATAATACCGGTAACCTTGGCCGCAAATGACTAATGACGCAAACGCCAACCCCTCGCTCACTCTCGCCGAACGCATCGCTGACACGCTGGCCGTAAATGGCGTCCGCCGCATATTCGGCGTACCGGGCGGCGGTTCGAGCCTGGACCTGATCGACGCCGCCGCCGACCGGGGTATCGAGTTCGTATTGTGCCGCACGGAAACCGCGGCCGCGATCATGGCTGCCGTCACCGGCGAACTAACGAGTATCCCGGGCGTCGTGCTGACCGGAATCGGCCCAGGTGCGGCCAGCGTCGTGAACGGTATCGCCTATGCGTCACTGGAACGGGCCCCCGTGGTGGTGTTCACGGACGCACACGACCAAACAGCCACCGCGCCTCCCCATCAGATTTTTGACCAGCCGTCCCTGTTTGGACCGATCTCCAAAGCGCAGGAACGATTATCCCCGCCAGATGGCGCGACCTCTTTTGAACGCCTGTTCGAGCTAGCCGCCGCAGAACCGCCGGGCCCGGTGCATATCGACCTTTCCGCGCGAGATGCCGGCGCAAACAGCCCGGCACCATCACCCTGGGATCGGGCCTCCTTACCTGTCCCGGAGACCGCGCCACTGGAAAACTCGTCGGAACTGCTGGCATCGGCGAGACGCCCCGTTCTTATCGTCGGACTGCAGTGCCGCCACGATGAGCGCGCAGACGCGGCAAATACGCTCGCCGATTCCCTTGGCTGCCCTGTGATGACCACCTACAAGGCAAAGGGCATCGTACCGGAATCCAGTCCCTTGAATGTAGGTCTATATACCGGTGCAAAGCTCGACAACTCGGTCCTGGCAGAAGCGGATCTGATCCTTTTCTGTGGCGTCGACCCTGTAGAGATGATCCCTGGAAAATGGCCACATTCGGCACCGGTAATCGTCTTATCTGAAACCCCCCGTCTGGCCTGGCCGTTCGAGCCAGATATCGAGATCGCCGCGCCAGTCGCAGTCAGCGCGAACTATCTGGCCGGCAGGTCGTCGGCCTCGACCTGGACCGGAGAAGAGATCGGGTCACAAAAAACGCGTTTGCGCGAAATTGTCGCCAACAGTGCGGCCGCCGGGCGCTCTCCCGACGAAATCATCGACGCGGCAGCCGCTGCCGTACCGACGAACGCCCGCCTCGCCGTCGATGCCGGTGCACATATGTTCTCGGCGATGTCGCGGTGGCCGGCGAGCGCGCCGCACGACGTGCTAAAATCAAACGGGTTGTCGACTATGGGCTACGCGGTGCCGGCCGCACTGGCAAGCTGGTTAGAACAAACGGACCGCCCAGCTGTGGCGATCACCGGCGACGGCGGGATGATGATGTCGCTGGCCGAATTGTCGACGGCGGCGCGCTTGGGCGCGAACCTCACGGTGATCGTCCTTAACGATGGTGCATTGTCGCTGATCGACATCAAGCAGCAGCGCCAGCAGCGCCCGCCCCTCGGTGTCCGTTACTCGAAGTCCGATTTCGCGACCGCTGCCCGAGGCATGGGCTGCGATGCCTGGACGGTCGGCGGACAGGATCCGCTGGAATTCGCGCTTGCAGAAGCCTTCGAAGCGAATGGCCCAACGCTGATCGATGTCAGCGTCGATCCGTCGGGCTATCGCGATCAGCTGACCGCGCTGCGGGGGTAGTGTTAGCCCCTCGCCATCGCCTTGGCGAATGAATCGCGCAGGCCCACCGTCCGGTTGAATACCGGCATATCCGCCGTGCCGTCCGGGTCGGTGCAGAAATAGCCTAGGCGCTCGAACTGGACGACCTGTCCGTCGGTCACGTCCGCCAGCATCGGTTCCAACTTACAGTCGGTCAGGACTTCCAGCGAGTCCGGGTTGAATGTCGACAGGAAATCCTCGGCCGCATCGGGGTTTTCATCCTGAAAAAGCGGGCTGTAAAGCCGCACTTCGGCATCGATGGCATGCGCAGCCGATACCCAGTGCAAAGTGCCTTTGACCTTGCGGCCATCGGGCGAAGCACCGCCCCGGGTTTCCGGATCGTACGTGCACCGCAACTCCGTCACTTCGCCGGCGCCGTTCTTGATTACGTCGGTGCAGGTCACGAAATAAGCCGAGCGCAGGCGGACTTCACGGCCAGGGCTGAGCCGGAAGAATTTCTTCGGCGCATCCTCCATAAAATCATCCCGTTCGACCCAAATTTCCCGGCAGAACGGTACCATCCGGGTGCCCGCTGTCTCATCGCGCGGATTGTTGGTGACTTCCAGCTCTTCGACCTGTCCGTCGGGATAGTTTTCGATAACCATCTTCAGCGGTCGCAGGACGGCCATCCGTCGCAGCGCGCGGTCGTTCAGCGGATCGCGGATGCAGTGCTCCATCATCGCTGCTTCGACCGTGCCTTCGCTCTTCGATATTGCGAGACGCCCGATAAAATCACGGACTGCCGACGCCGGCACACCACGTCGTCGCAGACCGGACACCGTCGGCATCCGCGGATCGTCCCAGCCGGATACATGACCCTCCTCGACCAACTGCGTCAGCAGGCGTTTGGAGAGAATCGTGTGCGTCATGTTAAGCCGCGAAAACTCGTACTGCCGCGGCTGAGCCGGAACCGGCAGGTTTTCGATCAGCCACTCGTAGAGCGGGCGATGATCCTCGAACTCCAGCGTACATAGCGAATGCGTGATACCTTCGATGGCGTCGGTCTGGCCGTGGGCAAAATCGTAGGTTGGATAGATACACCAGGCGTCGCCCGTGCGCGGATGCGGCGCGCTGACAATCCGGTAAAGCACGGGATCGCGTAGATTAATATTGCCAGCTGCCATGTCGATTTTCGCCCGCAGGACACGCTCACCATCCTCGAACTCGCCCGCCCGCATGCGCCGGAACAGATCCAAGTTTTCGTCCACTTTTCGGTCCCGGTAGGGGCTGTTCTTCCCCGGCTCTGTCAAAGTGCCCCGATAGTCGCGCATTTCTCCGGCGCTCAGGTCGTCGACATAGGCCTTACCTTTGCCGATCAGATGTTCGGCCCAGTCATAAAGCTGCTCGAAATTTTCGGAGGCGTATCGAACCTCTCCATCCCAGCCGACATCCAGCCATTTCACATCGGCCTGAATGGCATCGATAAATTCCTGATCTTCTTTGGCGGGATTGGTGTCATCAAAGCGCAGATTGCAGTGCCCACCAAATTCCGAGGCAATTCCGAAATTTAGGCAAATCGATTTGGCGTGACCGATGTGGAGATACCCATTCGGTTCGGGCGGAAAGCGAGTAACCACACTGTCAACCGCCCCGTTGGCCAGATCTTCGTGGATTTGGTCCCGGACAAAATCCCGGACTGGGCCATTGTCCGTGTCTATCGTATCGTTGCTCATATCGGGCGAGCGTATAGCACGTCGGCTGCGTCGCGCTAAGGGCGAATGACATCAACCGCCGCGGGCGGCAGGTGCGCATACGGGACCGGTCAGGATCTGCGCAGACCGTAACCGCCGTTACCCGGGCGTCAGCGGTCCGTTTCTGTCTGCGGTTCGGATGGTCCAACTGCTTTCGCAGTTGCCCATGCAAGAAAAATAAACGCCAGCCACCAGGACTGCATCAGGCCGTAAGCCACGCAGTAAATCGCCATCACGCAGACGATAAACCCCGCCATTGGTCCGTCGCCGCGCAATACCAGTTGGGTCCGAATAAGCCTCCAGACCGCGAACATGAAAGCGATCACGCCGAACAGCCCCAGTTCCAGCCAGATCTGGAGTGCAGCGTTGTGCGGGTGCAACGGTAGGTTCTGATCGGGATGGGTGATCGGTTTATCCGACCAGGGGACGACATAGTGGATCGGACGAAGATCAGTACCCCCCGGAATGGCCCTCGACGTATCGAGCCCCCAACCAAGCATCGGACGTTCGACGATACGATCAAGCGTGAAATCCCAGATATGCAGCCGATGAATGAAAGAATTCGGAAAATTGGGAATGCTGCGTGCGATGGGCTCAGGATTGTTTGCAAGCGGGTATACAAGGATCGGCATCGCGAGTATGGCGAGCGGAAGTGCGACGGTCAGAAATTTCGCTGTCTGGCGGGTATACCGGGCGTAGAGGAACCAGATAAATAGCCCAGCGACAAGTCCGAACAGCGCGCTGGTGCTGTCGGAGGCAAAAACCGCTGCAAAGAGACCGACCAAAGAGAGGAAGACATATTTCTTTGCGCGTCCCGTCGATATCGCGTGACCCAGCAGCGGGAAGGCAGTGACAACCAGGATAATCACCGCGGCGTTGGAAACCGGTTTCCAGACGAGCAAGAAGTCTTTCGTCTCCTGTCCTGGAAACGCCGAGACAAGCGATGTCTTCAGTTCGCCTTCAAAAATCACCAGGGGCAGCACTATCAGCAGCGAAACCAACCACGCCCTACAGCCCAGTTCGGCAAGATACCGGCGATCCGCCTCGCTCCACCGGTTGACGACATGCACCAAACCACCGAGGAGCAAAAGGAACAGCGCAAGTTTCACGGCGCGCTCGAGCGACTGTTCCGGCGTAATCGACCAGATAGCGCTGACCGCGCCCGTAACGAGTAACAGCGTCCACACATTGAACGGTTTAAACCTCAGGCGGGAACGTACGTAAAAAATCCCGCAGATCACTGCGATGACGAGGGCGACCACCGTTCCCTTGGTCAGAAATATCAGTACCGGAAGATAGACGAGGGACTGTAGCGTCAGCAGGGCTAAATCCTTCTTAGCCAATGCGGTAAATCCCCGATTATTAAGTGCAGAAATCTAGCAGCGCCGGAGCAAAACCCTCGCGGACATCGTGCAGATTTTATCATTCAAACATGCCCGAATCCCGGTATATCCGCAAGCAATGCACAGATTTTCCGACCTGTGTCGGCCCATGTTGGCCTTGGTTCGCGAGAACCAAACGCATCCGCTAGGATGGGGCTGGTCTTGTTCCCACCGAGAGGTCACTCGTGCTAAAAACCGGCCCGGCCGCAGGCATTCTCTGGATGTGCATGGCGACGCTGATCAGTTCAATTTCCGGCGGTATGGTGCGCGAACTTGCCGGCCAGATACCGACGATGGAGCTGGTGTTTTTCCGCAACTTGATTGCCCTGATCGTGCTGATACCGATTGTCCGGCGTCAGGGCGTCGGTCTTCCCTCGAAATCCCAGCTCCCGGTCTACGCGCTGCGGGTCCTGTTTGCCTATTCCGCGATGGTATTGCTGTTCTACGCGCTGGCCCGCATGCCGATCGCCGATGTCTATGCCCTGCAGTACACGATCCCGCTTTTTACGATTCTGCTGGCCGTGATCGTCCTCAAGCAGCACGCGGATATTCACAGCTGGGCGGCCTGCTTAGTCGGCTTTTTGGGGACGTTGATCGTAATGCGGCCAGGCATCATCGAAATCACGCTCGCATCGCTGGCGGCCTTGACCACAGCCTTCATGCACGCGGGGTCAAACACGACCATCAAGATCCTGGCGCGCCACGACAATCCCGAAGCGATCACGCTTTGGACCAATTTCGGCATGCTGCCGCTAGCGCTGATCCCGACGCTATTCCTTTGGGTTACGCCGACCGCCGAACAATGGCCACTTGTCATAGGCATCGGCGTGGTCAGCAGCATCGGGGGATACTGCTTTACCCGTTCGGTCTCGGCGGCGGATGCGAGGATCGTCCAGCCGTTTCAGTTCTCACGGATGATTTTCGCGGCGGCGATCGGGTGGATAATGTTCTCGGAACTGCCCGACCTATGGACTTGGATCGGAGCGGCGGTGATCTTTGCGGCGTCGTATTATATCGTCTATCGCGAAGGCCGCGCCCGACGGGCGGAAACGGCAGAGAAAAAATCCGCATGACGCATGCGATCCTTGTCGGTAAGCGCTACGTGATCGACGATACGAGCGCCCACAACACAGCGGCCACGCCAAGCGGTCCGATTAGTCGCAGCCGATCGTCTGTTAGACGTACCATCGCGCGTGGTCCCGGGACGTGTCTGATTTATCGGATATGCCGGCGTTGATCGCAGACGAACACGTGCTCGAAGGCGTGACGGAGACGCAGTGGCGTTTCGTGTCGTGGAGCAGATCCGAAGCTATGACTAACGCCGCAGTCCTCTAGTCCTCCGGCACTTGTCTAAGATGCGCATCGCGGCGCTGATAGAGCTCATCATCGGCATAGCCCATGGTTTCCGGGCGGCCCTTGCCGAGCATGACCTGAAACCACACCGGCTCCAGGCTGTTATTGTCGTAGCCGTGGATCACGCCGGGCGGACAGGTGATGCAGTCCCACGGCCCCAGCCGCACCGTCGACCGCGTACCGTCCTCGTCTTCGACGAAGGCATCGAGATGCCCCTTGAGGACGAAGAACGTCTCTTCGACCTCGTGCGTGTGCGGCGCGTTTCCCTGCCCCGGCTCGACATACATGATGCTGAGCGTGTGGGCGCGGGCCGGAATGGCGTCGATATCGTCATGCTTGCCGGACCCGCCGGCGCCGATGTACCGGTGCTGGGCGCGTTTCCAGCCTTCGATCTTGGCGTCCTCGAACGCCTCCCAGTCTGCACGGCGCTCCGCGAAGCGGGCAACGTATTTGTCGACGATCTCTTCTTTCGGCACGCCTTCGAGTTCCGGCGGACGGGGGTGTCTGGCAACGCTCATATCGATTTCTCCCTCTCTGTTTCTCAAGGATAGCGCCGCCCGTAGCGCTGCGCAGCCCCCAATTTGACCTTAGTAGGAATCCATGCACCAATAATTTCTCGGGAGCGAACGAAATGGGACAAACATTATGAAACCGGCCCTTTTCAGCCATTTGGTGCCGACCACTGTTCAGGAAGCATTGGAGATGATGGGCGATCACGCGGCGGAGGCACGGGTGCTGGCCGGGGGCCAGTCACTGGTGCCGATGATGAATTTCCGACTCGCCCGGCCTTCGGTTCTGGTGGATCTGAACCGTATTCCTGACCTTTCTTATATAGACGACCGGGGCGATTATCTTGCGGTTGGCGCGATGACGCGCGAACGCGCGATCGAGAACTCCGCACTCGTGCGCGATGCCTGTCCTCTGGTTTACGACGCAACGCTGAACATTGCCCACCTGCCAATCCGCAGCCGCGGCACCATAGGCGGCAGCATTTCCAACGCCGACCCGGCGGCGGAATACCCGGCCACCATGCTGGCGCTCGACGCGGTAATGATCGCGAAATCCGGCCGCGGCGAGCGATCGATCCCAGCCGCCGAATTCTTCGAAGGGGTGCTGTCCACAACCCTGAATTCCGATGAAATCCTAACCGAAATCCGGGTGCCAAAAGCACCGGCAGACAGTGGCGCCGCTTTCGTCGAGATTTGCCGGCGCCACGGGGACTTCGCGTTGGCAGGCGTCGGCGCACAGGTAACGATGGACGGCGACAGCGTCGCGGCCGTTCAACTGGCCGCATGTGGTGTCGGGCCTGGTCCCGTGCGGTTGACCGAAGCGGAAGCGGTCCTCCGCGACAACTCGCTGACAAACGAAATCCTGTCACAAGCCGAACAGGCAGCATCTGCCCAGGTGGACCCCGACGGCGACGCGCACGCCAGCGCAGCGTATCGCCGGAAACTGGCCGGCGTCATGACCAAACGCGCGGTGCAACAAGCTGCCGGTCGTGCAGGGGGTGGCGTATGACCGACCGCACATCGGTGACCATCACTGTAAACGGCATTAGTCTGACCGGTCTGGCCGAGCCGCGCATGCTGCTGGCCGATTTCCTGCGCGACGAACTGCGCCTGACCGGAACCCATGTCGGCTGCGAACACGGTGTCTGCGGTGCCTGTACCGTCATCGTCGACGGCGTCGCCGTGCGGTCCTGCCTGATGTTCGCCGTGCAGGCCGACGGCGCGGAAATCCGGACCATCGAGGGGCTGGCAACCGACGGCGAGATGCACCCCTTACAAAAACTGTTTGCCAAACACCGGGCGCTTCAATGCGGCTTCTGCACCCCCGGAATGCTGATGACCGCCATCGACCTTGTCGACTCGACGGACGATCTGACGGAGGAAGATATTCGAGTCGGTATGTCCGCGGCGTTGTGCCGCTGCACCGGTTACGAAGGCATCGTCAACGCGGTGGCCGAATACGCCGGAAAGGTGCACGGAAAAGAGGGCGTCCGATGAATGACGACGTCCGCAAGCAAACCGGCGGATATATCGGCCAGTCGGTGCCCCGGCGCGAAGACAGAAACCTGCTGTTGGGCCAGGGGGAATTCGTTGCCGATATCCAGTTGCCAAATATGGTGCATGCCGCTTTCGCGCGATCTCCGCTGCCCCATGCGACGATCGGCGACGTGGATACAGAGGCCGCGCGGGCGGTTGACGGCGTTTGTTTCGTCGCCTCCGGTGCAGATGTCTGCGCCGAACTGCCGCCGATAAACGGCATGCAGGTGGTCACGCCGCAGGGCTGGCGCGACCGGGTCGATACCGACATTCTGATCCCGGACCAGCCGCTGGTCCCAGAGGATAAAGTCCGCTACGTGGGCGAAGCATTCGCGCTGGCGGTCGCCGACAGCCGTTATATCGCCGAAGACGCGCTCGAACTGATCGAAGCAGAACTCATCCCCCTGCCGCCCCTGGCCGAAGCGGAAACAGCGCTGGCCACCGGCGCGGTCCTGATCCACGAACATCTCGGGCGCAATGTCGCCGCGTTCCTGCATACGAAAAAGGGCGACGGTGCCGCGGCGATGGATGCCTGCCCGAACCGTTTGAGCCGGCGCTTTGTTCATCACCGTTACGCGGCCATGCCGATGGAAACCCGCGGCGTTGTCGCGGAATACGACGGCCGGACCGATACGCTGACCGTGTGGTCGTCGACCCAGATCGTGCATTGGGTGCGGCGGGAGA
>CEUM01012778.1_pt1 | contig 22463 bp, 12 predicted proteins | sample 356421 | NCBI WGS metagenome assembly CEUM01 (sample SAMEA2622716, study PRJEB7988) | marine metagenome | biome: marine biome (ENVO:00000447); feature: surface water layer (ENVO:00002042); material: "saline water (ENVO:00002010), including plankton (ENVO:xxxxxxxx)" | depth 5 m | reverse complement strand
AGAAAGTGCCACGAGTGTGAAATGATCGTGTGCGATCTCTGCACCCCGAGGACCTTCGTGGGTTGTGCGGTTTGCGATCGCTCGGTGTGCTCCGCGTGCCTACACGACGCTGAAAATTTCGTAGAGTGCTCGCGGTGTGCATACAAAGCGTTGAAATCGTGCGCTTTCGATGCGGGCTTTCGGCGGATCGATGCCGACCCGAACACTATTCTTTGTTTTGATTGTTGTCCGGCGTATTTCTATGAAAAACTCGAAAAAGAAAGGCGCGAGTAATGTCGACTGAACCGAAACGTTCTGATCGAATCGAAAAATGTGTTAAAACTGTATTGATAATGAACGGAATTACTGATACTCAGAGTCTCGTCGCATGTGTCTCGAGTCGCCCGAAGGACCCGGGCCTTTGTAGTCGCCTCGGAGCGGACGAACGTCCGTTGGTGCCATATTACGTCGCGGGTATCGCTTCTGTTGACCGCTTGCGTCGTCGTCCTCCGCGCTCATGGCGTTCACGTCTGGAATCGGTCGCGACGACTGACCGGCGCGGTGCGCGACAACGATGACGTCCGGCCTCTTGTTGCAATAGTTTTTCACCGCAAAACGAATCGCGCTCGAGATGGCTCTTTCCACCGTACTCAACTTTGTACCGATTGGCATGTCCGCGCTCGCCGCAATGGCCGCCGATCGCACAGACTCCAACAGCCGCCCGTCGTCAGTCCACATTCCTCTCGACGTGACGCGCGCCTTGGCGTTGATCAAATTATTACCGTCGTTCGAGATCTCGTAATCGCACACGATGATGCCTTCGACGGCGATGCGCATACGCTCTTCGATGGCCAAATCCTCCGACGTCCCGCTTCCCCAGCCACCGTCGTTAAACATTGTTTGAAGCTTCGCCTTGCCCATGCGATGGAAATTACCCATCGTGCCGTGTGACTTTTTCTTCCTCAGAGGCGTGATTCCGAGCATTTCCCCGTTACCGATGACCGTCGTGTGTTGCACACCGGATTGTCGAGCGAGTTGCTCGTGCGCGCGTAAAAACGCGTACTCCCCGTGCACGGGCAAAAAGTGTTCCGGCTTTAAGAGCTTAATAACTTCGTCCAACTCTTCCTTGTAACCGTGACCGGAGGAGTGCAAGCAATCCTCTCGACCCATCGCGATCTCAGGTCCACGCTTCGCGATCTCGTTCATCATGCGCATGACGCGCTTTTCGTTGCCCGGAATCATCTTGGCCGAGTACAGCAGTAAATCCTCCGGCTGAAGCGTCAACAAGCGCGAGCTTCCGTTCGCGGCGAGCGCGAGTTGTGCGCGATCTTCGCCCTGAGAACCAGTGGTGACGATCAAGAGCTTACTCGGATCGCAGTTATCGATCTCATCGGCGGGAACGAGATTCGCCGGATCCAACGGCGCGATGCCGGCGCGTTTCGCCGCCTCGAGGTACGTCGTCAGAGACATGCCGATGAAGGCGATTTGTCGCCCCGTCGCCTCGGCCGCGGCGCGAACACCGTAGAGACGATGAATATTCGACGCAAATTGCGTGGTGATGATACGTCCTCGATGGCCCAACACTCGACGCATGATGCCCTCGCTCACAGTGGATTCGCTCACCGTGCGACCCGGCGACAGCACGTTGGTGCTGTCGCTCATCATGAGCGTGACACCCTCTTTCCCGACGCGCTCCCACGACTCTCGATCAAAGTGTCGACCATCGACTGGGTTCTCATCGATCTTCCAATCCCCGGTGTGCACGATCGTCCCGTGTTCGGATCGGAAAATGAGTCCGCAACAATCCGGAATGGAGTGCGTCACGCGAACCGCCTCCATGTCGAACGGTCCAGCCTGGAAGCGTTCATTCATCTCAAAAACCTTGAATCTCTTATCGTTCCACAGAGAAAACTCTTGCATTCGCCTCTTGATGAGTTGCATGGTGAACAGACCGGCGTAAATCGGCGTGGACGGATCGAGCGCGGGAACCACCCACGGGAGCGCGCCGATGTGGTCCTCGTGCCCGTGCGTGATGAGCACGGCTTCGATTTTATCCCTCCAACGCGCCAAAAACGACACATCCGGTAAAACTTTCTGTATACCCAACTCCTCGTGACTACGAACGAAAAGAACGCGCGTCGTCGTCAGTCTTTCCCATCCTCGCGTCGAATCGCTCGCGTCTCTCGCGTCGAACCGCTCGCGCGCGCGTCGTCACGCACTCCGGAAACATCAACCCCGCGTCCAACAACACGTATCGATCACCGCTCCCCACGAGCATACAATTCATCCCAATCTCCCCCAATCCACCCAGAGGCAAAATCTTCAACGGCGGATCGTCCACCAGGTCCCCGACCGCCTCCTCCGCCGTCCCCGGAAATGACTTTTCGCGCGCGTAGTCCAGCGTCTGCCCCAGGTGTTGTTTCCCATCGCTCTGTATCCTCACGCGTCCTCTTCCCCCGCGCCCTCCTCTCCCCCCGCGTCCACCTCGTCCTCGCCCACCTCTCCCCCCGCGTCCACCTCGTTCCGCGCCTGCGTTCGTCGTCAGTCACCCATTCGTTTCGCTTCGCGCCGCGTTTTTCGGCTCCGGGTCCTCCAACCACCGAGGGATGATGCCCATCCCCTCCCGCGTCTCGCCTTCGCGTCTCGCGTCGCCCTCGCTCGCGATCCGTCGCGCGCACCTCCGCGTCCACCACCCCTCGATCGTCCGCGTCCGCTCGCGTCGCGTCGTCCACCGTCGCGCGCGTCCGAGCGCTCGGCGCGCGTCCGCGCGTCCCTCGCGAAAAGCGCGCCCGTCCCGGTCGTCGTCCGTCTCCGTCGTCGCGTCGTCGTCGTCGTCGTCGTCGTCGCGAACGCGAACGCGACCGACATCGACGTCGCGCGCGATGTCATCGCCATCGGTCGTTCGAACGCGTCGACGCGTCGCGCACTCGCGCATTCATTCATTCATTCATGTAATGCAAATGCGCGACGACCCGCGTCGTGTGCCCATTCGATCGCGCGCCTCGCGACGACGACGCGACGCGATGGTCGCGGTGAGGACGACGACGACGGCGACGGCGATGTCGCGGGCGGTGACGCGGCCGACGACGGCGACGTCGACGCGGGTGGGAAGTCGCGCGCGTCCGCGAAGCGCGGGGACGACGACGACGTCGACGACGACGACGACGACGACGACGACGACGAGGACGACGACGCGCGCGAGGAGGGGATGGGACGCGAGGAGGGGAAGAGGGATGCGAACGCGGACGGGGGCGGTCGCGCCGCCGGAGACGGAGACGGAGACGGGGTCGGTGGAGGAGGAGGGAACGAGGGAGGGGAGGACGAGGGCGACGAGGGCGGCGGCGCGGGACGCGAGGGGAGAGACGAGCGCGGTGCGCGGGAGGGCTGGGGTGAAGAATAAGGAGACGCTGGATGCGGATCGGGATTTTTGTCGAGTGGTGACGAGGTATGATCCGGAAGCGGTGCGGAGGGAGGCGTTGGTGAGGCCGTTGGAGTTGGCGAGACGCGCGGCGCGGTTGGCGGTGGTTTTGGGGCGGATGAGGAATAAGCGGGCGCGATTGCAGGCGTTGGACGCCGCCGACGGTGGGTCGCGGTGGGGAGAGGTGGTGAAGGAGACGCTTTGTGAGTTGGGGCCGTTGTTCGTCAAGTTGGGTCAGAATTTGGCCAACAGACCGGATCTGGTGAACGAAGAGTTGATGGAGGAGCTCACGAAACTGCAGGATCGCGTGCCGCCGTTCAACTCGAGCTTGGCGTATAAAATCATAGAAGAGGAGACGGGACGAGTGATCGACGAGACGTTCTCGGAAATTTCTGAGGAACCGATCGCGTCGGCGTCGATCGGGCAAGTGTACAAGGGCAAATTGCGAAAGGATGGGACGGATGTCGCCATCAAGGTTTTGCGTCCGAACACGCGAGCGCAGTGCGTACTGGACTTGTTCCTATTGCGAGCGACGGCTCTTATGTTTTTCGATACCTTCGCGCGTGAGAACCTGGGGTGTTCGGCGTCGCTCCTCGTGGACGAGTTCGCGGAGAAACTGTTGGAGGAACTAGACTTCGTTCAGGAGGCGAGAAACTTGCGAGACTTCGCCTTCAACTTTCGCAACGACGCGAACGTGCATATTCCTCAGGTCATCAGTGAGCTGAGTGGACCGCGCGTGCTCGTCATGCACTGGCAACCTGGTGTGCGCTGCACGCGCGAGGATGCGTTCGACGATGAGGCTTCGCGCGCTAGATTCATGATCAACGGCGTCGAAGCCGGCTTGAAGCAACTGCTCGAGTTTGGTTTGTTTCACGGAGATCCGCATCCGGGTAACGTGCTCGCGCTACCCGACGGAGACATCGCGTACGTCGATTTCGGAAACGTCGCTGAAATTTCGCGCGCGAATCAAGAGAGTTTGATCGACGCCGTGGTGCACGTGATGAACAGAGATTACGAGGCTCTCGCGGAGACGCTGGTGGACCTCGGCTTTTTGCGACAGGGCGTCGACATCGGTCCAGTCGCCGAAGGCTTGGCCGATGTATGGGGAGACGAGGCGCTGGAATCATTGGCGAGCACTGAGGCATTCTCTTTTCGTGGACTTACGCGCGAGTTCAACAAATTATTGTATGAATACCCGATTAGGGTCCCGGAGCGTTTCTCGCTCGTGATTCGTTCTTTGCTGACGCAAGAAAACATTTGCTTGACGCTGAAACCAGATTTCAATTTGCTCGACGCCGCGTTTCCGTACGTGGCTCGAAGACTTCTCACAGATCCAGATCCCGCACTTCGACTTCGATTGCTCAAGGTGGTGATCGTCAAGGGTAGGTTTGAGTGGGAACGTCTGCGCAATCTCATCGACATGGCCGGCGTCGGCGTCAAGGGCGGCGTCAACGTGCCCATCTTTGCCCTCGCCAAGGATGCCGCACACATGCTCGCCACCGACAAGGCGATCAGAAAAGAATTATTCATCGGTCTGCATTCGGTGTCTTTCGCCGAGCACATCAAAGAATCCTTCTCCTTGGGATGCGTCTTGCTCTCCATCGCGGTCGGTCGCCTCACGCAACCGTTTTTCGACGTCGCTCGCAAATTCAGACGCAAGTTTTTCCGCCGCACCGTTAGACGACGCAGACGCCGAGCGAAGAAAACTTGAATCGACGCAGCGTTTTTCCCCGAATGTGCGCCCGTTCGCCGAATTGTAAGAGATACTCGCAGCCAGCCAGCCTCAGTGTCCGCCTCTCGGTTCGCTCGCGCCATGTCGGCGTCTCGTCGCACGCTCGATCGCTTGGACGTCGACCAGACGCTCGTGGCGAAGCTTGAAAACCGAGGATGTCGCACGGCGGAGGACGCGCTTCACCGCGCGCCGCTCGACGTCGTCGAACTCGCCGATTGTTCGCACAGACGCGCGCGAGATTTTATAATCAGCGTCGCAAAGGCGGTCGCGCCGACACCGACGACCGCGTTCGACGCGCTCAGAAGATCGAAATTCGTCCCGACGACCCTGAGAGAGATCGACGCCGCGCTCGGCGGCGGACTGAGCGTCGGGTCGGTGACCGAGGTTGTGGGCGCGGCGGGCGCCGGGAAGACGCAACTATGTTTGGCTGCGTGCGCGAGCGCGGCGGCGCCGGAGGCGTGCGGTGGATGCGATGGGGGCGTCATTTACATCGACGCGGAGCGTAAGTTTAGCGGTGCGAGGATGGCGGAGATCGCACGAGGGAAATTCGGGGATACGTTCGACTCGAGCGACGCCGTGAGCGCGCTGGCGAGACGCGTGCAAGTCATCACGCCGACGAGTTTGAGTGATTTAGGGAAGCGCCTAGACGCGCTCGAAGAGGCGATCATCGATCATAACGTTCGTTTGGTGATCATAGATTCCGTGGCGCACCTCGCGAGGGCGGAATTCGGACGCGAGAGGGTGGTCCAGAGACAGAGTGTTTTGGGCGCCGTGGCGTCGATGCTGAAGCGACACGCGGAAAATCACGCTTTGGCCGTGCTCGCGGTGAATCAAGTAACGACGAGAATCGGAACGTTCGCAAAACACGCGAGCGACAAAGACAACACCGATGACGCCGGTTTAGAGGAGTCGAGCGGAATCACCGCGGCGCTCGGCACGAAGTGGGCGCATTGCGTCAACACTCGAATAGCATTAGAAGTCGTCGGCGAGCGTCGACGAATAAAAATCGTGAAAAGCCCACTGGCACCACTGACATCGTTCGACTATTTCGTCGACGGGTCCGGTATATGCATCTCTGGCAAGACTGATGAGAACGAAATACTTGCTTCAGAAGCCAACGTCCACTCGTGCATGCAAAGATAGGAGAAAGAACGAATCTGTATGAATATAACACGTAATTGAATCAGCCTCGGTAAAAGCCTATTTCGCGCACGCAGAGCTCGAACGGTCCGACTTGCGAAGGCTCCCCCTTGAGGATCATCAAGCCAATTTCTCTGAGGCTCGTTAAGGCCAGCGGGTTCCGAAGACACACGCGACCCATGCGTTCGGCTCGCGAGAACGCGGCGAACGGAATCTTGACGCGCGCGTACTCCGAACCAACCTTGAAGTTAACCTTGAAATTGATTTGTTCTCTCAAACAATCCTCGTCTTTGAGAATGAAGAGAAACTTCTTCTCGGGAGTCGACGTCTTAGCTTCGATGTACACGCCGTCGAAATCTCCTGCGTTTTCGTCCACCATCGCGCGCACGCTCGCGAACCCACCGTTCCTCTCGAGACTGACGTTGCCCATAAAACTACCGCCGTCGTTCCCGGTTCGTCGCGCCATGAATCCATCCGACATACCCCCCATCACTCCGTCGTTGAGCGAGCGAAACTTGGCGACGTCGTCGTTCTCAGTCAAGTTCAACCTCACCTCCCACGTCTCGTTCGCATCCGGCGCCGACTCGTACGTGACATCCGCGAGCGCCGCATCCGCGTCCCCGGCCGTCGCCAACAAGCGCCGCATCGCGACATCGAACGCGTTTCGCAACGCGGTCCACCTCTCGGCGTCGTCGCTCGCTCGGTCCGCCTCGGCGGCGCCCTCTCGCAGCGTTCGCAGCGCGTCTTCGTCCACGCGCGCGAGCGTCGCGCCGAGAATGTCGTCCAGCGCCCGTCGCATGACGTCGTTTCGTCCCGCGTAATCACCCGCGAGCGCACGAACGCGTCCCGACGACGACGCGTCACCCAAACGCTCGAGAACGTCGCGCGCTTTCCACGTCGTGTCCGGCGATGCCGCGACCATGACGCGCGCTCGCGCGCGTCGAGACCGCGGACGAGTTCCTCGATCGCGTCTCGAGGCGATCGAACGCGCGAATCGCGTCCGCGGCGATGTTGAGGTTCCGCGCGCGCGCATCTCTGAGGATGCAAAGATGACGCGGGCGTCGGGCGTTCGGCATCACGGGCGTCGCGCGGGCGCTCGCGTTCATCTACTGCGTGTGCGTATGTATTAACGATGATTTTCTACCCCAGCGCGCGCTCGGCGCGCTCGTTCAGAGCTCGAATGTACTCACCCTCGCGAGGACGCTCGACGGCGCCGAGTGTCGCGGCGCGCCGCTTTGACTTCTTCGACTCGTGTTTCTTTGACTTCTTCTTGCTGGAGTCGTCGTCGTCGTCGTCGTCCGCGAGGAACTGCGCGGTGAGTTGCTCGTCGGTGGGCGCGTGTGCGAGCCAACCGGGTTGGTCATCGCTGGACGAGCTGAAAGCGGGGAGAGAGAGACCGTCGTCGTCGGACGCGGCGGCCGTCGACGCCGTCTTCGTACCGCTCGCGCCGGAGGCTTTGTGCGACAGACTCGATTTCGAGTCACCCGACGATCCCAAAATGGAACCTAAAAAGTCGTCGTCATCACCCGCCTGTTTCGCGCCGGCGCCTTTCTTCTTCGCCTTCTTGTCGGCGACGTCGTCGTAACTACTCTCCGCGTCGACGTCGTCGGCGTCGTCGCTCTCGTGTTCACCCGCGTCCAGGCGCAAACCGTCACTCGAGAGCGTCGAACTCGCGAGAATCGGATAATCAAACACCTTTAAGGAATCCGTCTCAGACGATCCCTCTCGCGCGACGGCATCTTTGTTTAGCACCGGTCGGAGCGTGTCGATGATGTGACTCGCCGCCTGCGACGCGGTTTTATCAATTCTACCCTGAGTCACGCCCATGGCGTAGTTGGCTTGAATGTTGGCCATGAGCGACGCCAAGTCGCGTCGCATCGCCTCGATTTCGTCTCGCTGCCGTCGCTGCTCTTCGTACATGATGAGTTGCGCCGCCTCGCCCGAGCGCCCTCGCTGGGCGCCGGCGGTACCGACGCCGGCGCCCATCGCCGCGGTGTCATCTCCGACGCCGTTCGTGAGCTTAGCTTCGGGATCATCGCTCTTCAATATCTGAGCGATGCGCTTCGCCATCTTCTTGTCGTGCTCCACGAGCGCGTCCGCCATGATCTTCGCGCTCGGACTACCGTTCATAGAATCCGCCATTCGAGCGCTTTGCAACGCGTTCGCTTCGACCGCTTCCGTCGTCATCGCCGTCAGACTATCCGCGAGCTCCTCCGCGATTTGTTCCTTGGATAAATTCGGTGAAACCTTCTTCGCCTCCACGTCATCGCTTTTCCCATCCGTCAAACCAATCGACGCCGCGTCAGCATCAGCATTCGCGTCGGCGCCGTCGCCGCCATCCTCCATCGTCGACTTGCGTCGCATGATCATGTCGACGATGTGAGATGCGATCGCTTTCGCGTTGGCGTTGGCTTGCACCGGCTTCATGATCTTGGGTTGCAAGCCGCCGCCGACGCCGTAGGCGCCTCCCGTCACGTCGTCATCCTCTCCCAGTTCACTCGAACCTGATTCTTCTTTGTCCCCAACACCATCTTTAAACAGACTTTCAACGGCTGCGTCGTCGTCTTGCGCGGTATCGGGCTCGGGCGCCGGCGGCGGCGCAGTTTCGTCCACGTGCGGCGAGTCGTCGTTGAAACCGAGAAGATTATCGATGCCAATTGGATCGGTTGGACGCATGGGGTTCGGCTCTGGATCCTCGCTGGGTTCCGGAGAGGTGGATGGAAATAGTGTCGACGGGAGAGGAAGTCCCGATGGCTCAGGCCCGGGACTTGGGCTCGGCGTGGGCGACGGAGACGGAGACGGAGACTCCGACGGCGTGGGAGTATCCCCGGGTAACTGTTCTTGAAACGATGTCCACGATGTGTCTTCTTCAACCGGCGCGGGTTGCGGCGCGGGCTGCGCCGCCGCCAGTTGCTGAGACGCAGCCTCATTCGACGGCGCTCCATGCGCCCACGGCGGTAAGCTGTCCGCATCGCCCGTCTGTGGCTCCTCTTGCGCTTCCTTCGAACGACGCGCACGTCGCCTGCGTGGCGACGGGGCATTCTCGCTGTACTGCACAAAGTCACCGGATGGCGCTTGTCCCGGACTCCGGGAGAAGATGTCGTTGGCGTCCACGTCGTAAGATGAGATATCAGACATCACGCTACCGCGGGACGACGATCCCCCTTTCGGGTCCAGCGAGTTGATCATTCGCTCCAAGTTGTCATTTTGCCGCACCGTCTGCGTTTCACTCGACACGCTTTTCGATTTGTGATTGTAGGCGCCTGTGCTCGCGACGGCGTTCGCCGCCGCTTTCGTTTCAAGCAGCGCCGACTCGTACTGAGTCAACGGTTTGCGAGGCGGCTTCGACCGGCCGCTCGTCGGCACTGCCGAAGCGGCGTCCGTTTCTTCACCACTCGCTATCGTCGGCCGATCCCCCGACGGTAACATTCCTCTGAATTCACTCTCCGCCGCCGGCGCCGCCGGCGCCGCCGGCGTCCCGTTCGCCAAGAGCGTCTTGATCGCCGAATCCAGCTGATCGATGGTATCGGGTTTCCCGCTCGGAAACAACGACGACGCCTGCGGAACGATCGCTCCGAACCGACTGGACAATAAATTTAAAGTCTCCGGGCTGATCCCACCGGGACTGAACATGGCTGTTCGAACTTGCAGACGAAGCGCCTTGAGCGCCGTCAACTGCGAAGGCGTCGGCGTCACCCCCGTGAACGACTGTCCCAAGGACGCCATCGTCTTCCCAGTCTTCGACCAACGCGTGATCATGGATCGTTCGTCTCCCCCGGTGACTAACTCCGCGCCCGGAACCGGGCGCCACGCCTCTTGTAACGTCTTACTCTTGTGCGTCCACACGCCGATCGCCGCCGCCGCCGCGATCGCCGCCACCGTACACATCACCGACGTTCTCGTCGACGACGCCGAACGAGACGACACTCGACGCGCTTGTTCCATCGATTCCACGGCGTCATCATCCCTCGACGCCAGCAGCGCCGAGGTCTCCCCGCGCGCGTCGTCCCTCATCGCCCCTCGACCCCGATGGGTGTTGGCGACGTGAACACCCGCACCCGACGTTCCCACCGTCACCGCGCGCGCGTTCCCGCTCGAGGACGACCGATCGACCCGACGCGCGTCCGTTCGGGCTCTTCCCGACGTTTTCGAGCGTCTCGCGCCTTCGTCGCCAGCCGCGACCGGCGCCTTCTGCGGGTGGATGCGCGAGGAATCGCATCGCATCGCATCGCATCTTTGGTTTGATGGGTGACTGTATGAGACGTGTGGGCAAACAGTGAGACGTGTGCGGCCCCCGAGGGTGGAGGGTTTAGGGTTTAGGACCGCGGACGCGTCGAACGTCCGGACGTCTCTCGAGAGACGCCGACGCGCGACGAGCGATCGATCGAATCGTCGGATCGAGTCGCGCGCGCGTCGGGTCGATCCGACTCGTCTCGAAGACGCGCGCGATGACGGCGAACGGCGCGAACGGCGTCGTCGACGATGACGATGAGAACTCGGCACCGTTCGTCTCGGTGAACGCGACGCCGCCGTTCGCGCGAGACGACGGCGCGATGACGGTGAAGAGCGCGACGGCGAGATCGGTGGTCTCGTTCTCGCGCGCGTTCGTGAATCCCGTGGCGCGACGACCGTTCGTGAGTCCGATGGTGGGGAAACCGCCGACGACGGGGGGTCCGGCGGCGAAACGGGCGAGACCGGCGGCGGCGACGGCGGCGAAATCGACGACGGCGACGGTGAAATCGACGACGGTCGACGGTGCGGAGAAGGCGGCGTTCGTGTGTTTGTACGCCAGGCGTAAGGCGGGGGTGTCATCGGGGAAACAGAGACAGGCGAAGACGTTTTTGGACGGCGTCGTCGTCGCCGATGTCGTCTCGAAGACGGCGGAGTTGTATTCGATTCAAGGAACTCGCGTGGCGAAAGGCGCGGCCGGAACCCTGGTCGAGGGCACGACGACCACGTGTGGGACGTACGAGGTGGAAGTGATGGAGCCGGTGTCCACGGCGGACGTGCTCTCCGGCGCGGTGTTTTCTCGCGGCGGTGGGAGCGCGCCGACGGTGGAACAGAGAGAGTTGGTCTCCGAGCGCGCTCGACCAAAGGCGTTCGTGGCGCCGGTTCGCGGCGCGATGAGACCATCGTCGGCCGCCGATCCATCGTCGACGTCGTCAAAACCGTTCGCCACGGAGGCGCCACTGCATAGCGCGGACGCCGAGAACGCGTTGGTGCTGTCGACGCTCGACACGAATTTTTTCCGCCGCGACGCGCGCACGGCGTGCGCGGTGGTGTGCGATCCGTACATCTCCCGACATCTTCGTTCTCATCAACGCGACGGCGTGAAATTCATGTACGAGTGCGTCATGGGCCTCCGGACGTCGGTGCACACGAGCAAGGCGCACACCGGATGTTTGCTCGCGCACGAGATGGGATTGGGGAAAACGTTGCAAGTCATCGCGTTGGTGTGGACGTTGCTCAAACAGTCGCCGTTCAAACGCGGTCAACCGACGTGTCGACGCGTCGTCATCTGCGTCCCCGCGTCGCTTGTCGGGAACTGGGCCGTCGAGTTTCAGAAATGGCTCGGAGTCGAGCGATGCGAACCGATGGTCGTCGAGGGCGGCGACAAGGAGGCCAAGTCCAACCTGCAAGACTTTGCGCGGCCGTCACAGAGACGATACCAGGTGTTGATCACGTCGTACGAAACGCTACGCGCGCAGGCGGACGTCGTGGCCGGCGCGAAAGTCGATTTACTCGTGTGCGATGAGGCACATCGATTGAAGAACGCGACGCAATCGACCAAGGGCGCGATGGCGCTCGAATCGTTGCGATGCCTTCGTCGCGTCTTGCTCACGGGAACGCCGATTCAAAACGATTTAGACGAATTATGGAGCGTCATGGATTTCGCGTGTCCGGGACTGATGGGTGATTTAGCGTCGTTTCGACAAATTTACTCGATACCGATCGAGAGAGCGAGAGAGCGCGGCGCCAAGGAGGAGGCGATTCGAATCGGCGACGCGCGACGCGAACAGGTTGGACTTTTGATCGATCCGTTCATTCACTCGAGAAAAGCGGACGAGATCAATGCGCGATTGTTACCACCAAAGACGGAGTACGTCGTCTTCGTGCGTCTGACGTCGAGTCAAGAGGAGCTGTACCTGGATCAATTGAAACAAAAGTCGATGCAAAGCATGTTGGGGAGAATCGGCAGGTCGGACGACGTCGAGCCGATTTCGCCGCTCGCCGCCATTCAGACACTGCAAAAACTGTGTAACGCCGCAGCTTTGGCGTCGGAAACGAATGAAAACGACGTCGTGGAGACGTCGAGTAAATTGATTGTTTTGCGTGCCTTCTTCCGCGCGCTTCCACCTGACGAACGCATCGTCGTCGTTTCCGGTTTCACGACGACGCTCGATCTCGTCGCCCGGTTGTGCGAAAGCGAAAACATCAAGTACGCTCGTCTGCAGGGATCGACACCGCCCAAAGAGCGCACGTCCATCGTGCGCGTCTTCAACACTTCTGGTAAAATTTTACTTCTCAGCACGAAAGCCGGCGGCGTCGGCCTGAATCTCGTCGGCGCGAATCGATTGGTCTTGGTGGATTCGTCGTGGAATCCCGCGCACGACCTCCAAGCCCAGGCTCGCATTTGGCGCGACGGTCAGACGAAATCGTGTTACATCTACCGACTGTTGTCAACGGGCACGATCGAAGAGCGCATGTTTCAGCGACAAGAACTCAAAGGCGCGCTCGCGAGAACGCTCGGTTTCAGATCCACCAGCGCCGCGACAAGCGACGCGGGCGCGGAGAACACGACGTTTACGCAAGCCGAACTGCGCGATTTGTTTTCGTACGTCAAGGATACGCGGTGCGATACCGCCGACCGAATCGACGCCATGGCGGGCGAAACGCCGGAACACTGGCGACGAGACGTCTCCGAGCGCACGACGGATCGGTTGCTGACGAGCGCCGCGCGAGAGGACGAGCGAATCTCCTTTGTGAGCGAGCTTCCGAACGCGTCGGCGCAAAATGCCGACGCCGGCGATATTGATGACATTGATGATGCGTGTGAATGAGTGTACGAATGTATATCTGTTGTATGAGTATGAAATGTGTGATAAAAATTGATATTGATTCTTTCGCGATCACGAGCTACGTATGAAGGCGGAGAGTTCTTCGGAGAGTTTGCGCACACCCTCCTCGTCGCCGAGCGAAAACTTCCCCATGAGTTTCTCCAATGCGGGCGTGAGCTTCAACCCGTCGGTGCTAAAGTACACGGGCGTTAAGTGATTCCCAAAATCTAGTTCTCGGGAATCCACCTTTCCGGGATACACCTCGAATCGCTTCTGTAACGCCTCCAAGAGCTCAGCGTTTTGATCCAAATCGTCATCCTTCAATTTCACCAAACGCGTCCGCGGAGACACGAATTTGCGTCGCGCGCGCGCCAGCGTTTCCTCGGGTGTAGGCGTGAACTCTAAACCCGCCGCTTTCGCCGCGCGCTCCGCGAAGGCCGCGATCGAGGGTAAAGTTTTAAAGAAATCGGCGTTCGCCCCGCTCGCGTCCGCACGCTTCTTCAACAACTCTCGCGCAAACTTTTCAATCAACTTAGCGCTCTCCGCCGCGTCCGCGTTGTTAAACCCAATCATGAAATTCCCCACACACATCACCGAATCTTCCCGCACCGTCGACGTCGAGATCGCCGTCCCACTCGTCGCGTCCATCTCAATCGTCCCGTCGTCTCGCTCGTCCTCCTCGCACGCCAACAGCGTCGCCAGTTTACACCCGAGCGAATGTCCGACGCGAAACGTCGGCGTCGCGCGCGACGCCAACCCCTCTCGATCGATTATCTCCATTCTCGCCTCGCGGAACGCCTTCCCACACGCTCTCGCGCACGCGTCGTGGTCTAAATCTAACTCGTACGGCGTGGCCACGACGCACAAGCCGAGCTCGTCGACGCATCGTCTGAGCAGCGCGTCGTACGCCACGTCGGGAAACCCACCGAGCACCGCCCCTCCGATGAAATGAACCATCCCCCACGGCCGCGCGCGCGTCGGCGACAGCACTCTCGCCCCGCACACGTCGCTCCATCCCGCGGCGCCCGAGGTTTCGTCGCGCGCGTCTCGAACTTTTTCCAGCGCCCCGCGCAGGGACACGAGCGCGGTGACGTCATCGTCGCCCGCGGCGCGTCTCGCGACCACGGTTCGCGTCGAGCGACGTCGTCTCGACGTCGTCGGCGCCTCTCGAGCGCGCGTCGCGGTCGGACGCGTCGACGTCGTCGCCATGATGCGTCGTAATCTGACGTAACGACCGATGAATGATGCAATCGTCATCGTCATTCCGCGACTCGCGTCATGCCGCTCGGCGCGCGCGACGATCTCGGCGACGCGCGGTTCGTCGGGTGTGAACTCGACGCCGACGCCCGCGAGCGCGCGTCGCCGCGCGACGTCCTCGAACGCGCGACGCGAGGTGGATTTGATTTCATCATTCACCCAGCCGCCGTCGTCGACGACGTCGACGATGACTCGACGACGCCGTGGGCGCACTCGGACGAGGAGTTGACGTCGACCGAGTGGTCAACGCGCGTCGTCTTGCGAACGTCGCGAGGGGTCGAGCGCGAATCGCTTCGCGGCGCAGAGGCGAGAAAGAAGTTGGAGAGAGAGTTGCGGTGGGCTGGACACGTCGGCGCGCACGCGGTGTGCGCGCGTTTGACCCCGGATGACGACGGTGACGTCTCGCGTTTGGCGCAATTGGTGATGGCGAACGTGGATGCGTTGACGCATACCAAGGTGTGGCTTCGGACGAACGTGACCGGGGATTCGAAGATTGACGACGACGCGTATCGAGCGTGGGCGGAGACGAGCGCGGCGTGCGAACATCGAGCGAACGTGTACGTCGCGTTGCACGTCACGGGCGCGCCGAAATCGCGCGCGGAGTTGATGCGGTGGATGGGTGAACGCGTCGGCGTCGTGTTTCTGAGCGTGGACGCGTTCGTGAAGAATTCGAGAGGGTTTCCGGTGTTGCCGAGAGAGTTGCAGGCGTTCGCGCGCGAAACGTTTTCGAGAGGGACGCAAGTGGTGTTGACGGATCGACGCGACGACGACGACGGCGTCGATGTCTCGTCGTCGTCGACCATGATCAGACCGGGAGACGTACCGGGCGATGAGGGACGGGTCGACGCCGAGTCGGCGCACCCGATGCGTCTGTATTGGGAATATCTCGTCTATCTCTTCCGAGGCGTCGAGCCGCTGAGCGAACAGGCGCTCGCGGAGATTCCGTACAGAGACGCGTTACAGGCGCCGCTTCAACCGTTGATGGATAATCTCGAGAGCGTGACGTACGAGACGTTCGAGAAGGACGCGAGCAAGTACATACAGTACGAAGAGGCGGTGCGATGCGCGCTGACGGATCTCGTACGCGAGGGCGAAGAGGGAACGGTGATGGTCGTCGGCGCCGGGCGCGGGCCTCTGATTCGCGCGTCGTTGCGAGCGGCGACGCGCGCGAACAGAAAGATCGCCGTGTACGCCGTGGAGAAAAATCCGAACGCCGTCATCACGCTTCAACACTTTGTCGCGCGAGAAAATCTGCAAGACGTGGTGCAAGTATATCCCGGAGACATGCGAACGTGCGCGCTCGACATCGAGGTGGACGTCCTCGTGAGCGAATTGCTCGGAAGTTTCGGCGATAACGAACTGAGTCCGGAGTGTTTAGACGGTGCGCAGAGGTTTATTCGTCCGGGCGGCGTGAGCGTGCCGCAATCGTACGAATCGTTCGTCGCGCCCGTGACCGCCGCGAAACTGTACGACGCGGCAGCGGCGAACGGCGACGTCAAGTCACTCGAGATGCCGTACGTCGTCAACTTCAGTAAAGTGCATCACATCGCCGAACCGAAAAGCGTGTGGGAGTTTGTGCACCCGAATCACGACGACGTGATCGACAACGAGCGGTACGCCCGGTGCGCGTGGTCTCGCGAAGAGATCGGATCGACGTCGGTGACGCTTCACGGATTTTCGGCATACTTCGACGCGTTGCTCTACGACGGTCCCGCGGGTTGCGTTCGATGCAGTATTCATCCCGGAAATCATACCATCGGGCCGACGGGGTTGATGTTTTCGTGGTTTCCGATGTATTTCCCGATTCGCTCGCCCATTCTTTTGGACGGGCGCGACGACGCGGACGCGGCGATAACGCTGCACGTGTGGCGTCGCGTCGACGCGCATAAAATGTGGTACGAGTGGTCCGTGTCCAAGCCGACGCAGGGACACGTGCACAACGCGAACGGTCGTTCGTATTGGATAGGTTTGTAAGGTCACGTAGCGATAAATCATACACGAGAAAATTATTTACATCACAAGGGATTTTTGTGCGATACATAGAAGTGATACATAGTTGCGACGTCAGCGCGTCGTGGCGGCGGCTTGCACCTTGATGATTTGATCGTCGATGCCAGTCGTCGCCTCTGTGATGATGCGCGAGAGGTCCTCAACGGTGGTGGTAATTAAATTCGTGGGAAGATCGGTCATGAGTTCCGTCGAACTCAATCGAACGGCCTCTCCCTCCTCGTCTTGCATGATGATGGGCGCGTTGGCGGGATTGGTCACCCAATGCGTCGTCTGCGTCGCCTCGGGTCGCAACCGTCGCGCGTTGACGAGCGACGACGCCACCGCGAACGCGGAGTTGGCGCCGATTTGCCAGTGCACCGGGAATCGTTCTTCCACGCTACCGGCGCAGATGCAGCACTTGTATTCGTACACGACGTCGGATTGTAACTCGATGCTCGCCTTCCACGTTTGAGCGTCGACGTCAAACGTCATCACCTCTCCGGTTTGCAAGTCCCAATCGTTCCAAGAACCGACGACGACGACGAATTCAAACGGTTCCGTCGGTGGAACATCCGCCAGCTCGAACGTGTGTTTGATCATCGGGCTTTCGTCGGTGGCCATGTGCGCGAGCGATCGGAGACGATCGATAGCGGTGATGATTTCCGGAAGCACGGAATCGAGCTCGGCGTATTTTCCTAAAGCGTGCGTGGCGTTCTCGATTGCCGAATCCGACTCCGCGCGCAAACGTTCAATTTCCGACCGGAGCTCTTCAACGAGCTGATCTTCGGCAACTTTGTCTCGTTGGAGACTCTCGCGAAGCTCGACGTTCGCCTCGAGCTCTGCGCGAAGATTCGCCAACAGTTGCTGCAATTCATTCTTCTCTCGAATCGCCTCGTCTTTGCATTCAAGCGTAGACCGCAACTTTTCTTCGAGTTCGAGCTCGCTGTTCGACTTGGTGTCGCGAAGGGACTGCACTTCGCTCCATGCGCGATCCTTTTCGCCGCGCACGCCGTCGAGTTCGGCGCGAAGCGTATCGACTTCAGCCCAGGCTTGATCCTTATCCGCGCGAATAGACTCGACCTCGCTCCATGCGCGATCCTTTTCAGCGCGCGCACCGTCCAGTTCGCCGCGAAGCGTTTCGACTTCACCCGAAGCTTGGTCCTTTTCGCCGCGCACAGAATCAGCCTCACCCAACGCCCGATCCTTTTCGCCGCGCATGCCTTCGATTTCGGCGCGAAGAGACTCGATTTCACCGAAAGCTCGATCTTTTTCGCCTCTGACGCCGTCAAGCTCAGATCTGAGCGCGTCGACGTCGCCGACGGCGCGTTCGAGTGACTCGCGTTGCGATTCGCTCGCTTCGACTTGTTCACGCATCAGCGTCGCATTTGCTTCCGCGCGCTCGAGATCCGCGTGAAGTTCATCAATGCGTTGTCTGAATTCGCCCTTGACCGTCATCAGACGTTCGGTCCACTCTTCGTTGAGCGCCTCAGACTTGCTCTTCTCTTCCTCGATGTTCTTTCGCCAACGAATGTCGCACGACGGAAAGTTCGGATCATTCGCTTCCCACACGTGAAGCAACGACGTCGCGCCTACGGCGATCTCGTACCTCTTCAGGTATCCGACACCGGCGACAAGCACCACGGCGAGCGCCACCGCGAGCGGCACGATGAATCCCGTTCCGGCAGTCTGCGCCACCGCCTCCGTCGTCGCCGCCTCCGTCGTCTCCTCGGCCTCGGCCTCGGCCTCGGCTTCCACCGTCGCCGCCGCCTCGACCTCTTCCCGCATGGCGACGTACGCGTCCACATCGCTCTCTCGCACGACCACACTCGCCACCGTCGGTGGCGTCATCACCCGCTTAAACGGCCACCACGGCGCGTACGCGCTCGCGCACCCGACGCCGAACGCCACCGCCGTCGCCACCGCGCTCGCCTCGGCGGGCGCGTCGTCGTCCCGTCCCACCCGCGCCGCGAACCGTCCCCGAGACGACGATACCGACGATACCGTCGCGCATCCATCGTCATCGTCACCGTTCGCGCCCGCGACGCGCGCGCGCGCCCTCGTCGTTCGCCGCGCACGAACCGCGCGTCGCGCCTCGCCGCGCATCCATCGCGCGCCATCGCGCGCGCGATGCGTCGTCCTCGCGCGCATCGGCACCGTCGCGACCGCCATGACGTCGCGAACACGAACACGGGCGCGACGGTGCGCGCGTTCACTCGAGCACCGCTCGCGTCCTCGCGCGCGTCGCGTCCTCGCGCGCGACGACGGGTGGAATCCACGATGACGCTGGCTGAATGATGATGATCGCGATTTTCGCGGGAAATCAACAGATTCACACTGTTTACCCACACGCACACACGATGGAATCTGAAGAGGCACACACGACGAGTCACGACCGGTCGGGAGTGGGTCCTTTTCCCGAACGACGCCGACGCCGCCGCCAGAACCACCATGCCGTCGTCGTCGTCGTCGTCGCGCCCGTCGTCGCCGCCGCCCGTGAGGACGCCCGCGCGCGTCGTCTCTCGTCGCGAGGCGTGTCGACGCATCGTCGCGGTGACGACGACGAGCGCCGCGACGAGCGTCGCGCCGCGTCGATGGACCACCGCCGACGATGACCTCGCGCGCGCCGCCGCCGCCGACGACGCCGCCTCCTTCTACGCCGAGTGGTCGTACTCGAAACCGAGCGATGTCGTGCCGTACGTCGAGCGATTCGCCGCGAGGGGCGATCCCGCGTCGGTGCTTCGCGCGTACGACGATTTCGGCGCGAGGTTTCCCAGTTACAAGCTCGGCGCCGAAAAGGCGAAGCTGTACGGGGACGAGCTCGCGGCGATCGATCCGACGACGGTGATCGAGATCGGAACGTTTTTGGGGTACAGCGCGATCGCGACGGCGATGCGGTTCGCGCGGGACGAGGCGAGACTGTTGTGCGTGGAGTACGAGGAGCGGCACGCCGAGGTGGCGCGGTGGGCGGTGGAGTACGCGGGCTTGGCGGACAAGGTGACGGTGCTCACGCGAGCGGGGTCGGAGGCGGTGGGTGAGGCGAAGGCGTTCGTGGAATCGATCAAAGGAGTGGGGGCGGGGACGGACGTGTTATTTCTCGATCACGCCAAGGAGAGGTATTTGCCCGATTTGAAGTTGTACGAAGACGCGGGCGTGGTGAGACGAGGGACGACGGTGATCGCCGACAACGTCGTGTATCCGGGCGCACCGGGATACTTGGAGTATGTGGACACGGCGGCGAAGCGGTACGAGACGCGACTGATCGATGCGATGTTTGAATACGACCAAGTGTGGAAGAAGGATTGGAAGGGCACGCCGAAGGACGCGCTCAGCGTTTCGGTGCGACTGTGACTGTAGTAGAGAATAGCGCCTAGAATTGTTTAACACTGCGAAGCTACAAGTAGTGTATCACGCAAACGCTAATACTATAAATATGGCGGTGGTGCAGACACGCATCGCGGCGCGTGCGCCGCTCGGAGGTGAACCAGACTGGGCGGTCGGAGGCGGAGGCGTGGGCGGCGTGTAGTCCTCTGGAACGGGATAAGCCCCGCAATCTCGCGCGCGCTCGTTTTCGAGTCGAGGGAAAGGGGCCGTGTACGTCGGCATCACCGAGTTGAGCGTCACACAGGAACCCAGACCATCGCATACGTCTCCGTGAACGCCTCCCGTCGCGGCACCGCACGGAAAGCCGAGAGGAGCATTGGTGACATAATTCGCGTCGAATGCGGCGCACGAATCGTTTCTTGAAAAGCACGCCCACGTGAGTGCATTCGTGGACAAACACGCGGACGATGTTCCGGGTTCATGGTTCGTGGTGTACGAGGGGCAAGTGCCCGACGCCTTCTTGCCGCCGTGGTACGGTCCAATCTTCTGACACTTGTAATCTCTATTTCGGCATTCGTTGGCCCAGCACGCGCCCGCGTCACCGTTCTCGTCCACGCAGGCGGTTCCGTATTGAGTGACGGTGTCCACAGGGCACGATTTGCTGACACCATCGCACGTTTCCGCAGTGTCGCAGGGTCCCAAAGAGGCGCGGCAGACCGTTCCCGACGCGGCGATGCTGCACGTCGTCTCGTCACAGCACCCGTCAGTGGCGGAGCACGCCGCGTTCGTCTCGAGCTGACACGTCCATCCGTTACAGCAATGATCATAACATGTACAATTGTTGTCCGGACAATCGCACTGCTCTCCGGGCTCGACGATGCCATTGCCGCACACCGCGCTGCTTGTCGTTTCCGATAGACACTCCTGGTAAATAGTTCCCGCTCTGGCGTTGTACTCACTGATAGAACACGAACTCCAGTCCACTTCGAGCTCATGCGTCGCCGCCGCTGCCATGATTTTTCCAGTCTCTGGACATCCGTCCTGATCAGAATGATCATGCGACATGCCCAACTGGTGTCCGATTTCGTGCACCACCGTAACCGAGTCGCGTTGCGACGTCTCTCGGTGTACCTGTGAAATGGCCGCACTTATTCCAGTGAAGCAGCAATAATTAGGCGATCCGAAATAGCAGTATCCATCTTGAAGAGGAGCCTGCCCACTTGGCGTCGATTGCGTGCAATATTTACTCTGATCGCAGATGGACTGATCCGCCAGCGCGGTGTACTGATTCGCCAGCCCGATGGTAGAGCCTTCAAAGTCAAGGCCAGAAAACAAATGCACCACATCGTGCGCAGTCAGCGACCCGAGGTTACTTTTACGCCACGCGTTGATATCATCGATCAATTCATCGGGTGACTCCTCTGATCCGGATAAATTAGTTAGCTGATACGGATCTCCCTCGGAGAACGTTATGATGTCTTTCAAGATGATCTTCAACGGTGGCGTGAATGCATTTTCAAACAACGAATTGACGGTGTTTACGACGTAGAGCGTGTCCGCTTCCAGAGCATCCGCGTCACCGTTAAACTGCAAGTATCGCGCGTGATCGTTCACCACCAGTAATTCCACGTACCGTTGATTCGAGCTCTGCAACAGTCTCCTCCTCCGGCTGGTGTCGTCGTTTCCTCGAGTCGTCGTACGAGCCGCCATGCGCGCTTCGACTTGTTCGCTGCTCATCTCATGTCCATTTTCGTCCAAATACTTGATGGCGTCTGTACCGAAGACGCGCGGACGATCCACGACGCCTCGATGCGACTGCGTACCCAGACTCACGTTGAGCACGACGTACGCGAGCGGATCCAATCCCGCGGGCAACAGATGCGTCGACAAATATGCACCCGCGGCTTCTTCGCTCGCTTGTTCGAAATACACGGTCGAATTCTTCGCTCGAATTTGCCCCTTGACGAAGCCGTCGCAGAGCGCCGCCGCGACTCTCGCCGGCGACGTCCCGTTCGCCTCGGCCGCGCCGGAATACTGACAACGAGACATCCCGCGCGCACCGGTCGCATTCATCGGAATCACGTCGTACTCATCGTTCGCGATCCTCTCCACGCGCGACACACCCCCGGAGCGGTCGCCGCGATCGCGACGTCGCTCGCCGTCGGCGCCCCCTCGCCCCTTTCGCCTCTGCCTCTTCGCCGAGCAGTCTCTCGACGTCAACTCACCGTTCGCGCGCACGTTCGCGTCGTACGTCGTTCCGAACGCATCGAGCGTGAACGCGACGCTCTTCGGGTACGTCAGCTCACCGTTCGCGTCCTCGCTCGACGCGCCGCTCGACGCGCGCGTGAGCGTGGTTAACAACCATCGTTCCCGTTCGGCGCGCGCGAGCCGCGGGACGAGCGTCGCGCACGCGACGACGAGAAGGAAGACCGCGCGCGGGTGTGCGAGACACACGCGCGCGGGCGCTCGAGCGCGAGCGCGCGCGACGCGCGACGCCATGCGGCGCGCGGGCGTGTGTGGAACGCGTCGCGGGAAAAAGAGACGAACGAAAACTCGCCCGTTTCTGCCA
>CEUM01027302.1_pt1 | contig 22469 bp, 19 predicted proteins | sample 356421 | NCBI WGS metagenome assembly CEUM01 (sample SAMEA2622716, study PRJEB7988) | marine metagenome | biome: marine biome (ENVO:00000447); feature: surface water layer (ENVO:00002042); material: "saline water (ENVO:00002010), including plankton (ENVO:xxxxxxxx)" | depth 5 m | reverse complement strand
CTGAGTCTGCCAAAACCTTGGGTTTTGCACAATCAACTCGAGCCCCGATCTTCGTTGAAGGTCGATTGGCGACCCAGTGGTGCCCTCCGAATAACGCCGCTTGAACAAGAACTGCGTTTGGAGCGGCACGTCCGAATTCATCTTAGCGAGATTCCCGATAGCAGCCTCCATGACCATTTGATGGGGGCTTACATTTCTGGAGCCGACGTCATTCTGGTTGTCCACCAAGGCGGTGCACCTTCGCCCTCGAAGTCAATTCGGCGTTTTCTCCGCTCAACGCGCGGTTTTGAAATTGTGGAACAAGATGCAACATTAACTGAACTCAGGTGTCTCCTTAATCCAGGCGATATGCCTCTTCATGCGAGCCTGAAGCGGATGTACCTTCTCGTGTCGTCGTTGGTAAGGGACCTCCAGGAAGTGTTAGGTGGTGGTGATGTTGAATTCGTTGCCGACCACGAAGAACGGGAAGCAGAGGTCGACAGCCTGCTCTATTTGATGGAACGGCAAATCCGTATTGTTTTCGAGTCCTATCAGGCCGCTTCGAGGTTGAACGTAACGAGAGGACAGGCACTCGAATATGCCAATCTTGCTCGTTGCCTCGAGCGCATGATGGACCACGTCAACAATTTGACCCATTTCATCATCGAACACACCGAGCATATTTCCGAATTCAATACGACGCCCCCCATTCAATCGCTCTCGCTTTGGCAAGAATCGCTCAAAGAATTGATGATTAACATCAGAACGCAAGATTCTCATCGTATTGAAACAGCCCGTTTGCAGCTCAAAGCGCTTCAAACCGAATTGAAAGCATACGAGAATTCAATCTTCGACAGTAAGAAAAAGAATCCACTTCTCGCCGCATGCCTTTCTCTCTCTGAATCTGTCCGCCGTTTGTGCGCCTACTCGAGAGACTTTGGTGAAATTCTCCTCAACATGAAACTCTCCTCCCTCATGGTGGAAATTCGAGACAGGTAAACGATGAACAGAGGAATGCAGGAGGCAGGATTCGAACCTGCGAACCGTTACGGACTGGGACCTCATCCCAGCGCCTTTGACCAAGCTGGGCGACTCCTGCGCCGACCTTCGCTCTGTCCTCGCGTATATCAACACCGCGACCTTTCCTCAAGCCTGCTCGTCGAAGAAGACGGCGACTTCATCCAGCGTTTTTCGGTGAATGTCGGGCACTTCAGCATCCTCGGCGGGGTAGCCCACGGGCATCACGAGCATGGCTTCCTCGTGCTTGGGACGACCCAGCAGTTGCCGCAGGAACCCCATCGGTGAAGGCGTGTGGGTGAGCGTCACGAGACCCATGCGGTGGACGGCCTGAATGAACATCCCAGCAGCGATGCCGCACGATTCAACGGTGTAGTAGGTCGGGCCCCATTCGCCGTTGTCCCGCTGACGCTTTTTTTGCTTGAACAGCACCACGACCCAGGGCGCGTCCGTGAGGTGAGCTTTGACGGCGTCCGTGCCGAGCGGTGCCAGCACTTCCGACCACGCTTCGGGCATGCGCTCGCTGTACGTTTTCCGCTCCTCGGCCTCAGCCGCTTCGCGGAGTTTTGTTTGCAGTTCATCGCTGCGGATGGCGACCCAGGTCCACGGTTGAAGGTGAGCGCCGTTGGGGGCTGTCGAGCCCGAGAGAATGGCCAATTCGATAAGGCGACGATCCACACCTCGAGCCGAAAAATGGCGCGTGGTACGTCGCCTGCTCAACTCGGCGTAGTTGTCCTTGGCCAGCGCCAACATCTCTTCTTGCGACCGTTCGGTCCACTCCAACGGGATGAAAGCGTGGTCGTCCATGTGGCTCATGGCGAATCAGCGGTCGCTGGTTGATAAGCGCGTGGCGGCGGCCATTTCATCAAATCCAGCCGTAGACGCCGTTGAGGAGATAGACGCAGAAGCCGAGGGGTACAGCGTACAGCGAAAAGCGCCAAAGCGAGAACACCCACGGGCGGTCGCCGATGACTTTCTCGACGGTGTCGCCGACGGCCTCACCAACATGGGCCACGGCTTCTTCCAACAACTTGTCTTCATGCATGGATGGCCATCACCGGGCGTGTATGTAGCCCTTTTCACGGCGCAGCACCATCAGATCTCAAGATGGAGATGGAGCTCGTTTCGACGCATGAACGGCAGGGTTGTCCACGGATTCTCGTACACGGCCAGCACCGCCGGTCCTACCGCCGCGTACCCCTCTCGCTCGATTGCGGCGCGCAACCCCTTCTCAACCCGTGCCGTTTTCTTCGGCGTCGTGCGACCGCTGAACCGGGCCACGGCCACCGTAGCGACGTCCGTCGGATGAAGGCGCACACCCGTGTCGTTGGGCGTGGGCAACGTCTCCATGGCGTAGGCCGACGGCATGATGAAGGCCATCCAACCTGAACCACCCTCTTCCCACATGTGGACCGGGGCCGTCATGGCGATGGAGGCACGCTCGCTGTTGCCGCCAAAGATGTAACCAGCCACCCGCCGAAAGCCACCCGAGGCTGCGCCCCCATCTCGACCTGCGGTTTGGACGCGAGCCTGAACGGTGGGGCCGTAGCGGCGAACCTCGAACCCGTCGTGGGTGTTGATGACCTCGTATGGCGGCTCTTCGAGGGTTTCAGCCATGGCAACCCTTCCTCGCTCAGGCCTTTGACAGGTTGTGTTCGCTCGGCCAGCGGCCTCGCAAGCGTAGCCACGCTTCGCTGCAGAACATCAGGCCGTACACCGAAGCCAACCAGAGCGTTGGCCGCCCCCAAGTGGACATGGACGAATCATCGGGAAGCACCCCGCTCTGGAAGGCCAAGAGGCAGCACAGCCACACCAAGGTGGCACCGTGAACCATCCAGCGGACGGCACTCAGCAATTCACGGGACGTGGCTTCCATTTCGCGAAGTTCTGCTTGGGTCAAGAGAGCGGAGACACCGACGATCTTGTCGAGGGCTGATCCACCGTTCCAGCGAATGCGCCCCAGTTGGAATCGGGTGAGGTATTCAATCCCCGAGAACAGGGTGACCCACACCACGACCACCTCGAGGAAGGGCTCAGCGCCACGCAAATCAAGCGTACCCCAAATTGTCCAGCCGAGCAGAATCCACAACCAAATCACCTGAAGCATTTGGAAAGTATGTGCAAATCGACTCAATTTTTGTAACAATTCTGTATCATGCCCGAGCACCCATTCGAGCACCAGCACGCCCACAGCGGCCAGACACGTGGTCGCGCTGACCAGCAGCCACCACCCCGAAAGGTCGGCGTCCCGCCAGGCCAACATCAATGCCGCCATCACCCAACCGAGCACGAGCACGGTGGCGACGTTGGTCGCCGCCTGCATGGTGTAGAGCGGGTCGCGACCGTCTCGAAGGACGGCCAATCCACCCATGAGTTTGACTTCAAACGCCGAATCGTCCACGATTCCGTGACCGGCCGCCGCCATGCCACCGGCGGATTTGATGCGAGCAGCCTCGACGATGCTCTCGGCCGCCCCATGTTCCCACGAATCGCGCCCACCGCTCCACGACGAGCCACGGCTGGCAGCGTGAGCGGCACCCGCTCCACGGGAACGACCGCCTCCGGCCGAACGAGTTTTGGCCCAAGCACGGATTTCAGGCGTGATGATTTCTTCGACCTGGTCTTCGTTGAGCGGTGCCCCGTGGTCGGTGTAGAGCCAACGGCACTGGATGGGAACGGGGTTGGCGTCCACGTCGGGCGCCACCATCTGGAATTGACCGGGCCCGAGCGTGGGCAACTGGGCCACCAGGTCTTGGTCACCACCGCTCTCTTTGAGCAGGTGCCGTACCTTTTCGACATCTTGCGGTTGGGTGAACCGTCCGATGAAGGTCGTGTTGGCTTGAGCGAGGATCTTGTAGTCCACGTCGCTGACGTTTTGGGTGGCGAGCACGCACGCTACGCCGTACTTTCTCGCCTGCTTGAAAATCAGCTTGATGAGGTCTTTTGCCGGTGGATTGCGAGGGTGTGGAGGAAGGTAGGGCGCCACTTCGTCCATGAAGAACAGCAGTTTGAGTTCCCCATCGGCTGGCTGTTGGGTGAGCATCCAATCGTAGAGTTCGCGGGAGAGTTCTTGGACGAAGTATTGCTTTTGGTTCTCGTCCTGAATGGTGTTCAGGTAGACGATGTTGAGCGGAATTTTGCCCGGGACAGCTGGCTCAACGAAAGCATCGATGTCGATGGGCACGCCGTTGGAGAAGAGCAACTGGTTCACGCCTGAAGAAAAAGCGGCAAGGCGGCGAGCGAGGTCGTTGCGTGTGGTTTTGGGAAGACGTTCCTCAAAATCCGTCAGCCCGTGCTCCATCATGACCTCGTTCCACGTTGGTGGGTCGACCCGTTCTTCCTCGTCTTCGGAGAAGCATTCGGGGTAGAGGTGGCGAATGAATTCCTGGTGTGGCTCCCGCACGACGCGAGCCAAGGCCTGAAAATCCCCGACGTTCAACCCGCACCGGGTTCCTTCCACCAGAATTTCGTAAAGGAAGGGTTTGACCGTCTTTCCCTGCGTCTTCTCCACATCAAACCCAGCCAAGTTGGCAAACCCGGCCGCCACCATGTCCCACGCCGTGATGGCTTCTTCCGGGTCCAAATCCCCCGGCGGGGCGCGGAAGGGGTCAATGCACAAAGGGAGCCCTTTGCTGCGAAGCGGCGTCCAAATTCGAACTTCGCAACGGTCCATCAGTTGCTTGGCTCGAGCCACGATGCCGTCTTTGTCCTCCAGTTCACCGAGGTCAATGCCGAGGGCGAGGCGAGCCAAATCGCCCTGTGGATCGATGATGAGGGATGGAATGCCCGCCAGCGCCGCTTCTTCGATGAGGGCTTTGGCCATCACGGTCTTGCCCGAACCGGTGGAGCCGAGCATGGCGCCGTGGCGTGCGAGAACCTGTGGAGCGATGTCAATGGCTTCACCGGTGTCCCTTCTCGTTCCCAGAAACATCCCCTTTGGCTTGTACTGACGTTTACCGGGAGACGAACGCCCCGACACCGAGTTGGCAATCGCAGGGGCGTTGTCGTTGAACAGATCGCCGATGAGGTCACCGACCGCGGGTTCGGTCGAGCCGCCGTCCGTGGATGGCGGCGTAACCTCGTCCTCGGGTGACACCATGGGTGGCCGAACATCGGAAGGGGTCTTCAAAGGCGCGATGGGGAGGGTGGTGAAAACGCACACTCAAGGAGGAGAAGAAGCACGCCGAAGCATGGAACGCATTGCGATGGCACGACCTTCGTGGGACGATGAGATGCGGGAGGCGGCCCTGTCCACCTTGGATTCGCTCCACTGGGTCAAAGGACCTCAGGGCAAGGCGTTCGGTCGAGAATTTTCGGCCTACAGCGACGCCGTTCAGGGCACACCTTGCCAGAGCGGGTCGGTCGCGCTCTGGGCAGCGCTCCGCCTGCTCAACATCGGACCGGGCGACGAGGTCCTCGTCCCTTCAATGACCTACATTGCGACAGCAACCTGCGTTTCCTTGGCAGGTGCGACGCCCATCTTTGTGGATGTGGAACCCGACCACTGGTGCATCGACCTCGCCGGTCTTGAAGCGGCACGGACGCCGAAGACCAAGGCGGTCATCGCCGTTCATCTCTACGGTCAAATGTGCGACGACCGACTGGTCGACTGGTGCGAGGAGCACAACATCGCCTACATCGAGGATGCTGCACAAGCCCACGGAGCGGTTTCCGCAGCAGGCGTGAAGGCAGGTGGGGTCGGCGACGTGGCGTGTTTCTCCTTCTTCCCGTCCAAGAACCTCGCCGTTGGTGGCGAAGGCGGGATGATGACGACCCGACGCGAAGACCTCGCTGCTCGGATGGATGCGTTGGTCAATCACGGCCGTGATGCCCGCCTTGAATCCCATGAAGTCGGTTCCAACCTTCGTATGTCGGAAGTCTCTGCTGCCATCGGGCGCGTGCAACTCAAGCGACTCGACGACTGGCTCGTCCGTCGCCGCGCCATCGCCGAACGGTACACCACTGCGTTTGAGGGGCAACCCGGCCTCATTACGCCCACCATCAGGGATGGAACACTCCACGCCTGGCATCAGTATTGTTTGTTGGCCGACGACCCAGAAGGCCTTCGTGCGACCCTTGAGAAGGCGAACATCGATTCGAGGATTTACTACGCCACCCCCATTCATCGTCAACAGGTCTATGCTGACCATCCACAATTCAACGCCGACCTTCCGGTGACCGACGACATCACCCATCGCTTGGTGGCCGTTCCGGTGCATCACCAAATGACCGATGAAGAAGTTGAGCGGGTCATCGCCGCCGTCCTGTCCTCAATTTCCTCGTGAAGCCAAGGTTTCAGCCAAGGCCCGGTTGGACCACGAACGAAGCCCCGTGATTTCCTGTCCAACCCACGGTGGCAAGGCAACAGCTTGGCTGCTCGAGGACAACTCCACCTCAGCCAGCACCAAGCCGGCCAGGGCACCTTCGAATTCGTCAATCTCCCACGAGAGCCCGTCGGAACCCGTGAACACATAACGTGTCTTCTCCACGGAAGGAAACGGCCCCTTTGCGAGCAAACGTTGCGCCATGCCCTCCTCAACACTCCACTCAAGCTCGAGGGACGTGTCGTCGGAAATCCGTGCTTTGTAGGTCAAGATGAACTGGCCGTTTCGGCGGCGCAGGCGAGTGGTCCACGAGGCGGTAGAGGCAAGATGGTCCCGTTCGGTTGGCGTGATGTCGGTGAAGACGTCGCCCTCAAACATCAACATGAGGCCTTGGACGTTAAGCCAATCACCCACGGTGTAGTGTTGTTCAATTTCGAAGACGTCCGAATGTTGCCGCCACGGTTTCTCTTCTCGCCCGTCCACGAGAAATCGGCGTTCGATTTCCATGTGCTCGTCCATGTCATTCATCTCCTCCTTTATCGTCTGGAGAGGGTGCCGGCGGACTCACGCCTTCCATCGGCGCTTCCACGATCGCCGTCGATTGAACGGCGGTGGCGATTTGCTGAACCGGAATGAACTGCACGTCTTCGATGAGTTGCGTGCCCGGTGGGCCGAGGGTCACTCGGTCGATGCTGAACCGGTCGTCGTTGAGCAAGGTTGCATCGCCCTGAGCCAAGCGTTGCTCGAGTTGACGTGATGTGGAAAAGGCGCGCCAAATAAGCCAGCCGGGAAACACGAGGCTCAAGGAGGCCAACATCATTCCCAAGACGGACATGTTGTTCACCTGTTTCGCTGCAACAACCCCTTCCAGGATGCTTCAGCGTAGGCTGCTGCTGCAGCACCGGGGTCGTCAGCTTTGTGAATGCCAGAACCCACGATGATGCAGTCCGAACCGGCGAGCACGGCTTCGGTGGGGTCGCCGTAGCGCTGACCCATCTCCCCATCACCGACGGTGAGGTTGACTCCCGGTGTCCATATCATTTTCGCCTCGCCCACGGCATTTCGCAGGACGGCCAGTTCAGCGGGCCGTGAACCGTTGCCAATGAAGCCGAACACACCGTCGTGCGCCGTTCCTTTTTCGACCACTTCACGGGTGTAGTCAGGGTGAAGCAAGTTGCCTCGACTGGACATTTGCGCGAGCAACAGCACGCCGCCTGAGCGACCCACATCGTTCCAGCCAGCTTGCAACCCGTCGACGATGTCAGGGCCGCTGATGAGGTGCGCCGTCACCAAGTCCGACCAGGAGCGGATGTCATAGATGCCGGCCATTTGCGAGCGAGAGATTTTACCGATGTCAGCGAATTTACGGTCTTCGAAGATCAACAAATCTGCTTCGTGAGCCGCCTTGCAGAACTCATCCCATGTTTCAGGTGACCAATCGTCCACCAAATCCACGTGGGTCTTGAGCGCTGCAACGTGCGGCCCAACGGCCTTCATCAAGTCAAACAGCCCCGCCATGGTGTTTCGGTCCGCCGCCAAACACACGAGTGATTGTTTGTTGGTGGCGACTTCCATGTAGCGCTTGGCCATGGGTGAAGTTGCTGCGGACCATCGCACACCCCATGCCGTTGATGGTTCCATGGGCAGGTCTGGGCGCCGCCCGTCCTCAAGGGTTGTGGCGAGACATCATGTTGATGATGCACCCGCTCGTCCGGTGGTTCATGCGACAGGCGCTGATGCTCACCGTCCTGTTGCTGACGGTGCCGTTGTCCGGTTGTTTCGGGCAGTCCGAACCAACGGCCAGCGCCGACGAGGCTGGGATGTATCCCGACATCTACGAGCGCCACACGTTGGAGTGGAACTGGACCGGCTCCTACGCCCGCGTCCTCGAAGACGGACCCCATCAAGCACTACCGGTTCAGGAGGCGTTCATCGAGGTGGACACGACCGGAACCTGGGAAGGTGGGCCCAACACCGCTGAGGTCCACCTCTCGTATTGGCTTCCTTCCAACACGGAAGACGGCGAGCAGGTGCCTGTCATCGCCGTGGTCAGCCCGTACTTCGACTACGGCTCCCCTGGGAGCCAATCGAGCCCCACTAACGTGGTCAGCGCGGGGCGCGGTGAGTTCATCTACGACAATTTTGTTCCGCACGGCTACGCCCTTGCACAAGTGGCGGTGTTCGCCACCGAGGAAAGCACGGGTTGTTTCGACTACCGCGGTGACGGGGAAGGTCAAGGCATCCACGAAGCAGTGGAGTGGTTGGGCACCCAAGATTGGAGTAACGGCCACGTTGCCATTTACGGCAAGTCCTACGAGGGCGCCACCGCGTGGGAAGCAGCCGCTCAGGGCAGTGAATACCTGAAGACCATCGTCCCCATTTCGGGTACGACCGCCCTTGGCCCACTCCTCTACAAGAACGGCAGCGCTGAGGCGCGCAGTCAAGTCATGCACTCGAATTATGGCGGGTCCATCCTCGATTACGACAGCAACGACCTCGACAACATGTGCGGAGACGTCGTCGAAGGGTTCCTCGCAGGGCCCACTCGGTACGGGTTGGGTGAACTCGACCCTTACATGGACAACTACTACGACGAACGAAGCCACATCGACAAGGCCCTCGGGCTGTACAACGGGAGCATCTACTGGGTGCAGGGAATGCAAGACTGGAACGTCGATCCCCACCAAGTCTTCGGTGGTCCGCCTGGCACGCACTGGTACCAGACGTACATCGACGAGGGATACGAAGTCGGTGGCATGTTGGGGCAGTGGGAACACAACTACCCTGACCAATGGACCAAACACAACGCACAGGCTTCAGGCTACGGCGGCGAAGCGATTCAGAACATGACGCGATGGGATTGGGGTCAAGACCTGTTTGAGTGGATGGAATACTACCTGAAGGGCGTGGGCGACGCGCCCGACCTCCACGCCCAAATCCAGCGCAACGACGGCGAGTGGCGCATTGAGGAAACCTGGCCCCCGCTCGACGCTGAATGGCAACCCGCCACGTGTTCAGCCAGCGGTTCGGTCGGTTCATCCTCGACCGTGGTCGTTGCTTGCGATGCCATGTCGATGGACCACGACACCCACATCAGCGGCTTGCCCACCTTGCACCTGGACGTCACCCCTTCGTTTGACGGCGGACAAATTTTCGCTGAACTTCGGGACGCCGAGACAGGCCTCCGTTTCGGTCATGCCACCATGGACGTTCGCTACCATGCTGGTGGCTACGACGCCCAAACCGTGGTGCCCTTTGCCCCGATCACGATGCTGATGGAATTCCAAGGCATGGACGTCATCCTTCCTGCCGGTCACGCCCTTGAAATCGTCCTGACACAAACGGGCGAGGACTACCTCCCGCCCGCTTGCAGCAACACGTGCCCTATCACCGTCAATTCGGGCGAACTCACGCTCCCCGTCATTGAGCGAGACGGTTCCACCGTCCTCATCACGCCCCAAGGCGATGATGCCGCCAACAACCAGTAAATCGGCTCGGCGACTCTCAAATCATTCGCGCACCCTACGGTGAGCAAGATTGTGCAAATGCGCGAAGAGAACCTAACATAGCAAGCAATCGTTGAACAACGCGCAACATCACGACGCCAAAATATGGCGACTGCTGATAAAAGTTTGCTAATTATGTGCATTTGATTGAGAATATTGCAAAATTAATGAGCGCATGATTCATATACCGTCCTCATAGCGGGGCGGTTGATACCCATGATGGAGAAAGCAAAACTGGAGTACATTTGGCTTGACGGATACGAACCCACGCAGAACATGCGCAGCAAAACGATGGTGCGCAACAACTTCGGCGGCACCGTCGAAGAATGCCCCATGTGGATGTTTGACGGTTCGTCCACGAAGCAAGCCGACGGTAGCTCCTCCGACTGCCTGTTGAAGCCTGTGAACATCTTCCCAGACCCCCAGCGCGTGAACGGCTACCTGGTCATGTGCGAGGTGCTCAACCCCGACGGTACACCCCACTCCAGCAACGGACGAGCAACCATCGATGACGATGACAACGATTTCTGGTTCGGTTACGAGCAGGAGTACTTCATCATGGACGTTGACACGCAACTTCCCCTCGGCTTCCCCGTTGGTGGCTACCCCGGCCCTCAAGGCCTCTACTACTGTTCCGTGGGCGGCAAGAACACCCACGGCCGAGCCCTCGTTGAGGAACACGCCGATCTCTGCCTTGAGGCTGGCATCAACTTCGAAGGCATCAACCAGGAAGTCGCTTGCGGCCAGTGGGAATTCCAAATCTTTGCCAAGGGTGCCAAGCAGGCTGGCGACGAACTTTGGGTCGCTCGCTATCTCCTCGACCGCTTGACGGAGAGCTATGGCTACTACATCGAGTACCACCCCAAGCCGATCAAGGGCGATTGGAACGGCTCTGGCATGCACGCCAACTTTTCCAACGGCGCCATGCGCGACAAGGGCGGCAAGGAACTGTTTGACAGCATCTGCGAAGCCTTTGGTCAAAACATCGAGAAGCACATGGCCGTCTACGGTGCTCACAACGAAGAGCGCTTGACGGGCCTTCACGAGACCCAATCCATTGACCAGTTCTCGTACGGTGTGTCCGACCGTGGCGCCTCCATTCGCGTGCCTGCTTCGGTGCCTACCGACGGCTGGGTTGGCCGCCTTGAGGACCGCCGACCGGCCTCCAACGGCGACCCCTACAAGATCGGTTCCGTGATCATCTCGACCACGAAGTCGGTTTGCTGAGTCTCACGCCGCTGTTTCACGCAGCCGCAATCGGCGTACGCCGATGAGAACCGCCAGGATGACGACGAGGGTGAACACGTTGGCCACAATCATGGCCAGCGAATCCACCAGAACGCCGTAGATGAGCCACAGCGTGAGGGCGACCGTGACAATGCTGAACGTGGTCAACGAGATGCCTTCGTGTTGCTCGTGAACCCACACGTCTCGAATTTGTGGAACCCACGCCACGATGCCCAAGGCACCGGCGACGAGCCCGATGGCCTCAATCCAAGGTTCTGCCATGCCCCCCGGCTCCTTCCAACCGGTTTCAAGGCTTCTGGGACGACTGCCCGAGATGGTCGTTCAGGGAAGGGGTGGAGAGGTTGATGGAAGCGATGGTCGACCAGGAAATGTCTTCAGGGGATTTCTTGCCGACAACGTGCATTCGCATGGTGGTTCCGTAAGGCAAGCTGGCCTCAATACGGCGCTCCCCTGCGGCGAGGTTGAGTTTGCTCGGCTTCGACGAAAGAAACCCACGCCACCCTCCGGGATGAACCACCGTTCCTGTCAGCGGCGCTCGTCGGCCAGACTGCCAGGACTCCACGGAACCTCCCAACCCGAGGTCCAACACATCGCCTTTGCACATCAGCCCGCCGTTGAGTTCCACCTCGTCCCAGGTACCGAATCCGGCGAGTGTTTCGAGTAATCCTTCGTTCAGTTCGCCGGGGTCTTCTTCCTCAAGCAGGCCGATGAAGCCGGCTTCGTCCTTGACGATGCTTCCCAGATCCATCACGTTGCTTGGCCAGTCGAGGTTTCGGTTGGTGAAGGCCAAGACCACGCGAACGTCAACGCCGTCGTCCTTGCCCACCCGTTCGTTGTGCATCGCCACGAGCATCCGAGCCTTTCGTGCAATGCGTTGGTTGACCGTGCTGTGATTGTGCGTTGTACCGTTTTTTCGGTGCTGAATGAATTCCTCTTCCGCATTGATTTCAAAGGAGCCCGACCAGTGCTTCTGTTCGACCACCAGCAGGGTGTTGCCGCCCACGATGACGAGGTCAATCTCCCGCTTTCCACCCTGTTCAGCATCGGGAATCCGAACCGATTCGAACACGTGCCAGCCGTTCGCTTTCCCGGCAGCGCGGCTGATTTTAGCGAGCCGTTGTTCGGCCAACTCGCCGGCGCGATGGATCTCGTCAGGGGGATGGAAACGACGTCGTTCCCGCCACCACGTCCAGCGTGCACCGAGTTTCATGCTTTCACCGAAGAAGTTCGTCCACGCTGTTGACGATGATGGTCGGGCGCTGTTCGGCTCCCTCAGGTAATTCGTCAACGTCGGCCTGAGTGGCTTCGCCGGACAGCACCAGCACGCCCACCACCCCGGCACGAGTCGCCATTGCCATGTCGGTGTAGAGCCGGTCGCCCACCATGGCGCATCGCTCGGGCTTGAGGCCCAAGGCTTCGATCTTGTGCAAAATCATGCCCGCATTGGGCTTGCCCGTGATGTGTTCAGGATCAACACCCGTCGTCGCTTTGAACATTGCCAAGTAGGCGCCAACATCGGGCAGTCCACCATCGGGGCTCGGGCAGACCATGTCGGGATGGCTGGCCACGAGAGGGACTCCCGCGTGCATGTGAATGCTGGCTCGAGCGATTTTGTCGTAGGTCAATTCCGTGTCGTAGCCCAGCACCACGTACTGGGGGGCCGTGCTCTGCGTGTTGACGCCGATGGCTTCGAGCATGCTCCGCATGCCCTCAGTGCCGACCAACCACGTCTCGGTGATGCCGTTCTTCTGCAACCACGCCAGCAGGTCGTGAGTGGAGAGCAGCACGTCGTCTTCGGTGGCTTCAAGACCAAGGGCGTGGAGTTTGGTCAAGTATTGCGAGACCGATTTTGAAGAGTTGTTGGACAGGAAATAACGCTGCACACCTTGCGCTTTGCACCGCTCCAGAAACGCTTCGGCACCTTCGATGAGTTCACCGCCGAGGTAGATGGTTCCGTCCAAGTCGAGGAACACGGCGTCAATGCCCGAGAGCGATGCGTCCATGGTGCCACCTTAGAACATCAAGGTCTTGAACATGAACCATGGGGAGTGGAGGTTTTCTTGCGCTTCCTTGCTCGCAATCATTTCCGTCATCATTTCCTGAATGGCCGGTTTCTTCGAAGCTTTGCCCACGAACCAGTTGAGCAGCCACGCCCGACGACTCATTTTCTGCATACGGAAGGAATTCGTGAGTTCGGGTCCAAGCGCTTTCCACAGGGCTTCTTGGTAGTCTTCCGGGGATTTGCCTTCCATGATGTGCTTCGCCGCCATTTCCCCACTCACCAGTGCGTTTCCCACGCCTTCGCCGCTGAACGGGTCGACCAGCGAGGCCGCATCACCCACGAGGAAGATCCCGTTGCTGGCGGACCGTCGCGGCTGCTTACTCGCTTTCTTTCTCGGTGAGCCAAACGGCAATTGCCATCCTTTTCCGGTGCCCGGAATCATGGTCGCTTCGGCGAAGCGGTCTTTGAACAGCGGATGTTCAGCGATGACTTCGGCTTGAAGCGCCTTGAGTTTCTTGGACTGCTTGTCCAGCAGCGACATGACCATGCCGATGCCGACGTTCACCACGCCTTCCGCGACGGGGAAGAGCCAGAAATAGCCGGGGATGACCGTGTCAACAAAGTGAATTTCGATGTCGCCGACGTTGTCCTCGCAGCCCTTCACGCCTCGCCAGTACTCGCGGTAGCCAGCGCAGTAATGGTCGCGGTCCATCATCGGTTCTTCGTAGGTCTCTTCAAGCATGGATTTGGCCACCGGGCAACGATAACCCGCAGCACCGATGACGTTGGGAGCGTGGAAGGTCAATTCCTCGCCGTTGCGGCCTCCAATCCGAACGACGATGCCGCTGGCGTGGCGCTGTGCCCCCGAGCCCTTGCCGGGGTCTTCACCGCCTGCACCGTCGTTGTAGAGCACGTCGCGAACGTCACCGCCCTGAATGACGGCACCTCCGGCGTCTCGCACGAGTTGCTGGACTTGGTTGAACAGCAGGTAGTCGAATTGTTGGCGGGGGAGCGAATACCCAGCCTCGAGACGCTGAACGTCTTCTTCGGGCAACGCAACACGAACGTTGTGGCCTTTGGGCGAGGAGAAAACAATGCCCGTCACACGGAAATGCGGCGTGGATTCGAGGGTTTCCTTCACGCCAAGTTCCTTCACATGGCTGAGGGACTTTCCACCCACGGCGTCACCGCAGATTTTGTCGCGTGGCCAGGTCTCTTTTTCGATGAGCAGCACTCGCTTTCCTTCCATGGCGAGGTAGCCTGCTGCCGCCGATCCGCCCGGGCCTCCGCCAACGACGATGGCGTCGTAGGTTTCACCGCCGGCTGGAACGGATCCAGAGTCGATGGGCTGCTTCCACATGACGTCGGCTCCGGTCCGTGGTTCTCCCATGGTTTCAATGGAGCATGGGCACCCTTTGAGGATATGGTTTCACGGGCCATGGCAACCACCACACTCATCATCTGTGAGCCGGTCCCGAAGTCATGGATGCCGACGACCAAGCGGCGCTTTCGTCGTTTGTGCCCCAGCGGCGAAAAGCTGCCCTCGTCCTCCTCAGCGTAACCCTCGTTTGGGGCGCGACGTTCATTTGGATGAAGCAGGCCTTGAACGCCCTTGAGGTGGAAATCGAGACTTTTGGAACGTTTTCTGTCGTGGCCTACTTGGTGGCCCTTCGCTTCTTGATCGCCACCGCACTGGTCGCCGTGGTCTTCCCCAAAGCTCGGGCCGGCCTTCGTCTCCCCGTCATTTGGAAAGGTGGGGGGATTTTGGGCGGGCTCATGCTCGTGGGTTTTGTCAGCCAGATGGTGGCGCTCAACGACATCAATCCCTCAACATCCGCCTTCCTCACATCGCTCTACGTCGTCATGACCGCCGTGCTGACTTTGTGGATGAGCGACCAAGCGCCTCGACGAGCCCTGTACTGGGGTGTGTTGATGGCCACCGTCGGGGCGGGGTTCATCGAAGGCCCCCCGCACCTGTCGTGGGGTTGGGGCGAGATCGTCACCGTGGCGTGTGCGCTGTTTTTCGCCCTCCACATCATTTTCACGCAACGCCTCACCTTGGCGTTTGACCCGTTGATGCTGACCCTCACCTCGTTCATGGTGGTGGGATTTGCGTCGCTTGCCCTGGCCCTCGGATCGAGCGATGCACCGGCGAGCATGGTCGTTGAGGTGGTCTCACGAGAAGGCGTCTTGCTCCCCGTGGTCTTGCTTGGTGTGGGCGGGTCGTTCTTTTGCCTCGTGGCCTTGAACATGTTCCAGCGTCACATGCACCCCGTTCAGGCGGCCATCATCTATGCCTTCGAGCCCGTGTGGGCGACGTTGTTCGGTTTGGGGCTTGGTTTGGTGGCGTGGTCGTGGTGGATTCCGTTTGGCGGCGGCGTCCTCTTGTTAGGAAACATTGTCGTAGAACTTACATCCTCAGAAAACGAGGACCCGCCCGCAAATCAAACCGGCGTGTAGAAGCGTTCAAGGTGCGAGTTTTGCTGGGAAGAACGGAGATGCACGTGTCGGACAAAAAAGACCCCAGCCGCTTTGCCACCCGCGCCGTTCACAGCGGTACACAACACATTGGCGATGCCGTGAACACACCCATTTTCCAATCCTCGACCTACAAGCTCACCGACGAACGCTATGCAGGTTGGGCTGCCGGCGCGCAACACACGCTCCTCTACGCCCGCCTCTCGACGGTCAACTCCGACGCCGTGGCTCAGAAATTGATAGCGATGGAGAACGGGGAAGACGCTGAGACCTTCTCCTCGGGCATGGGCGCCATCTCAACCACGCTCCTTGCGTTGCTCAATCAGGGCGATCACATGGTCGCCAGCACGGACATTTACGGTGGCACCTACGGTCTGCTGACCGAAGAATTCCCTCGGTTTGGCATTTCCACGACGATGGCTGACATGCGCGACGCCTCGTCGTACGAAGCCGCCATTCAAGAGAACACCAAAATCCTCTACATCGAGACCCTGACCAACCCCGTGCTCAAGGTGTGCGACATCGAAGCCATGGCAGACGTTGCGAAGCGACACAACCTCTTGCTCATTATCGACAACACCTTTGCCTCACCGTGGGGTTGCAAGCCCTTGGACATGGGTGTTGATCTTGTCATTCATTCCACCACCAAGTACCTCGGTGGCCACTCCGATATCTTGGGCGGTGCTGTCGTGGGCTCCAAGGAACTCATCGCTGAAATTTTCCAGCGGAAGGTTCACCTCGGTGCAGCTCCCGACCCACATTCGTGTTACTTGCTCGAACGCGGCATGCGAACGCTGGACGTGCGGATGCCCCGAATTTGCGAGAACGCCCACACGCTGGCCCAACGTCTTGAGGCTCACAGTGCCATCGAGCGCGTCTACCATTCCAAACTGAAAAGCCATCCCGATTACGAGGTGGCCCAACGCATCTTGCCCAACGGCTCCGGGATGATTGCCTTCGTTGTGAAAGGCGGTGATCCGGCGGCCCTTGCGTTCATGCGAAAGTTGGACATCATCTACGAAGCAACCAGCCTGGGGGGCGTGGAATCGCTCATTGAATGCCCCTTCAATTCCAGCCACGGCGCCGTTCCCGAAGACGTTCGTGTGGCGGCCGGCGTGGTGCCGGGTTTCGTTCGATTGAGCATCGGCATCGAGGACGTTGAAGATCTCTGGGCCGACATCGAGCAGGCGTTGCCCTGATGAAACTCACTGACCTGTCGTGGTCTTGAGGTCGTCGAAGGCAGCGTTCCAGTCGGTCTGCAGGTCAGCGACTTCGTCGTCTTTGGCCTCCAAGAGTTGTTTTCCAAGGCCCCACAGGACACCGGTCGGTACCGCCCATACGCCACCGCGGTCGCGGGCGTTGGCCTCGAAATGCCACTCCTGTCCGCCCGAGCGACCAACGGCCACGAGCCAAGCCCATGAGGCGGCCGCTTCGTCCACTGAGCCGTGCCGGGCCGTGGCTTTGCGTTCCACCGAACCCATGCCTTGCGTTAGGCCAGCCACGATGTAATCATGAATCATGGTCGAAGCGAGACCAGCATCTTTGCATGGCGGGAACCGTGCCTTCTGCTGAGCCAAGGCTTTGGCTTGGTCGAGGCCTTTCAGGAATTTTCCAAACGGCTTGGGACTGTCTCGCTGTTGTTCCCAAATCACCCCGGCGTCATCGCCTTCAAGGCCAAGTACGGCCAAGGCTTCCTTCCCGTGGGTTGGCCAAAAGGCGGTGAGGACATCGCCGCAGGTGGCGGACGGCATGATACGAATGCATCGGTCTTCGCGTTGTTCGGGACTCCCCTTCGCTTCAACTCGCAACCCGATGGTGTCCTCGTGAGGTTCAGTGACGGCCAGTCGAAGGATTTCTGCGGCAAGCAATCGTTCCTCTGCAGAACCGTTGTGGTCTTCAAGAGCAGATTCGAGGACGTCGGTCGCCAAACCTTCGAGCCAGACTTCGCCAACGAGGATGCCGTCATCGATGCCTTCCATCACGGTCTGCTTCATGGCGGAAGCGACGATGCCTTCGTTCATCGTGAGTCCTTGCCAGGCATCAACGACCTTGTCAATGCCTTCTTGGCTGGCCTCAGGAAGCGGTTGGTCTTCGGGCCATCCTTCCGGTGTCCAAACGGCGTCAAGGGCAAGGATGGAGGGCAACAGCGGCGGGAGCATGGACAATGCGAGGTGGTGGACGAACGGGGCGTCTTTCTTTGAGAAGGTCGCCAGGGCATCCAAACCGAGACCGACGACGGCACCGTTGTGGAATCGGAAGGCAACGTAGCCGGTTGCAGAGGGGTTGCCGTTCACCACGTCTTCCGCCTCGAGGCCTTCCGTGGTCCACACGGACTGTCCGTTCATTTCGGATTTCGTGAGGTCGAATCGAGACCGGCTGAGGACATCCTCAAGCCAGTCTTTGGGCGGTCGAGGTTCCGGGCCGGTGCAAACAAATCCACCTTCCCAACTGAAGAAGTACATGCCACGCTTGGCGTGGTCCTCCCAGGGAAGCATGCGGAGGGTGAGGTTGGCATAATTTTGGATCCCAGCAAGGTAGCCGGGTTTTCCATCTCCTCGTCGGACATAGGAACCGGAGCCGAAGGACCCTGAATTGAACTGACCCACCATCGTGAACTGTTCGTCGTGCGAAGCATGGAGTGAACCAGCGAAGGCTTTGGCCACGTCGTCGCCGCGTTTGGCCATCATGCGCTTTGAGAGCCATTTCAAATCGTCTTTTTTCTTGATGATTTTCTCAATCTCACTCAGGGTTTTCGTGACGGGGTCTGTACGACCCCAACGCATCTTGCCCGTGAATTCCATAGCGGGGAGATGACTTCGTGGATTTTCACGGAATTGACCCAGCTCCTTGGCGAGTTTCTTCGCCGTTGCTTCGTTGGCTTGCTTCGTCCCTCGCATCCTCGCCTTGGTCTTTTTTTGACCGGGGAATTCCACTTTGGACGGTGCTGGCACGGAACTCCCTCGTTTCCGCTGGCCGGGTGGTGGGGTTTGAGACCTTCGCGTGAAAGGGCTCATGTCGTTGACCCCCATCGGTTCATTCATGCCCACGGTAACCTTGCTTGGTACGGCCCAAGACGGGGGTCGTCCTCAGCCGGGCTGTCAGCGACCGTGCTGTGCTGATCTGGGGGCCGCCGATGTCCGCCATCCGGTGAGCCTCGGCATCACCGACGAACACGGCCAGGGGCATCTCATCGAAGCGACGCGAGCCATGGGTGAGCAACTCAAGATGTGGGGCCATCCACCCCTTCAATCCGTTTTGCTCACCCACGCACACTTTGGCCACGTGGATGGCCTGGGGTTGTTCGGTCGTGAAACCCTCAATGCCCGAGGGCTCAACCTCTACGCATCGTCCTCCATGCTATCGCTCATTGATGCCACACCCCAATGGGCGCTGATGATGGAGCAGGGGGTGTTCACACCCATTTCCGTTTCAACCGGGAGTGAACATGCGCTCTCAGAGAACATCACCGTCGTTCCCGTGGTGGTTCCGCATCGAGCCGAACTCTCCGACATGCACGCCTTCATCGTGCGTGGACCGAATCGCTCCCTGTTGTTCCTGCCCGACCACGACCGGTGGCAGGAAACACTGGACCATCACGGCGCACCGTCCATTCGAAGTTGGTTAACGGCACTCAAGGTTGACATCGCCCTCATCGACGGGACGTTTTGGAGCGCTGACGAACTGTCAAGCCGAACCCAGCATGAAGTTCCTCATCCTCCGGTGAGTGAGACCCTTGAACGGCTAGGACCTCGCACGGAAGGAGACCCTGAAATCGTCTTCATCCACATGAACCACACCAACCCGATTCACCGTCCTGACTCGGATGAGCACGGGCAAGTAACGGCGCTTGGCTGGAGCGTGGGTGAGCAGGGCATGACGTTCACGCTATAGGCGTCATGCCACTGGGCTGGAAGACCAACATGGTGAGCGTGGCCGTTACCGTCTCACTGTCGTCGCCGCCGAATGGATTTCCATTGTTGGCGTTCAACGAGACATCCATGGTGAGGCTACCAACCATTTCAGGTGATTTCCCGAGCATGTTGAGGACCGTGATGAGGTCGTCTTCGGTGCCGTTGAGGGTGTAGTCGCCGGCGCCGGTGGCGTACTCGGACAGTGCCGCATTCGGCACGATGCTGCCCACCTCCGTGGTGCTACCACAGGCATTGGTGCTGCGCTCACCATCATCGCTTTCCGAGAAGGGGCCGGCCAAGCCGCTGTAGTCAGGACTCGTGACGATGTCGTCACATGCTGCAGTGACGGTTTCTCCAGTATCGGTGTAGGTGATGGTCAGGACGGCGCTCAGCACGGCCGTCGTGGTTTCATCGATGTCCACCTGGAAGGTTAGGGTCTCTCCGTCGTTGAGGTTCAGGGTTTCCGATTGGGTCCACTCACTCACGGTGTAGGACAACTGGTACGGGTTGTCCCCTGAGGCGGTGTCGCCTTCGGGCGCAACCGCCATGTAGGTGCCTTCAAGAGCGCCGAACAGCACGAGAATGACCACAGCACCGATGGTCGCTGTCTGCTGGGTTGGCAAACTGTAGCGCCCCAGTGGATTGGGGTTGGATTCTGCACGTCGCCAGCAGAGGATGAAGTGGGTCGCAAAGGCCGAACTCATGGCTGGAATGGACGGGAAGATGTCATTGCCGTAACCGCTGAAACTCCAGACGATGACGGCACTCAGCGCCGCTACCATCATCCAGATGGTGTGCTCGGTGTCGGGCTCGTAGCCCATCATACGAACCAACAACAGCGGAACGAAGATGCCGCCAAGGCCGTAGACGGCCAGCACGACGAGGGCGAAGACGGAGTCACCAAAGCCAGGGAACTGCTGTCCTCCAAGCGCAATGAGGGTAACGAACACGGCGATGACCATCGTGACCAGTTTGGTGGTCGTGTGCTCTTGAGCCCACTCGGGCTTGACGTCGTCGGTGATGGCCGCCGTGCAGGCCAACACTTGGCTGTCGGCCGTTGACATGGTGGCGGCGAAGATGGAAGCGAGGATCACACCGGCCAAGAAGGGGTTGAGCACTTCCATCGCCAGCAGCGGTAAACCGTCCTGCGCTTGGGAAGCGTCGAGGTCGAGGAAGATGGCTCGGCACGCCAAACCAATGATGAACATCAGGGCGATGAAGGGGGTTTGCCACACGAAGAACCAGATGGCAGCCTCCTTCCGGTCCTTGTCGTCCTTGAGCGTCATCACTCGAGAAACCACTTGCGGTTGACCTGCCACGCCCAAACCACCGAGGAAGAACGCACCAATCCACAACGTCACGCCGAAGGTCAAATCTGCCGGGAACATGTTGACCATGCCGGGATCAATGTCCTTGAGGGAGTTGTGAAGGCCCGAAAAGCCACCCACTTCAGCAACGGCGACATAACAGAGGATGGTTGAACCAACGATCATCACGCACGATTGGGCCGCGTCCGTCCAAATCGAGGCCCGAATGCCCCCCGCATAGCAGTAGGCCACCACGAGGACGAAGCCGATGAGAATCCCGATCACTTCGGACCAGCCGAGCATGGCTTGGAGGGCCACGCCACCGGCCACCAGTTGCGCGGCCGCATAGATGGAGAGGAAGGCGACGGAGAGGATACCGGCCAGTTTGGCTTCCGGGGCGCCCGTGGTCTTGGAAACAAGGGAAGAGAGCGAGCGAACGCCTCGTTCATTGCCTTCTTTCTGGATGAATTTGTAGAGCCAAATCCACGCCACGGCCTGACCGAGGGTGGAGACCAGCCCGATCCAAATACCCGAATAGCCCTGCACGAAGATGAACCCGATGAACCCGATGAACATGTAGCCGGAGTTCCACGTGCTGACGGCACTCAAGGCCGCCAGCGCAGGGTGCATGCCTCGGCCGGCCACGAGGTAATCGTCGGTCGTGTCTTGCTTGACGCGCATGGACGCCAGCCCCACTCCGGCGAAAAAGCCCATGAACAGCAGGAAGGAGAGCAGAAGGACGATTTCATCGGATAGGCCGAACATCTTCACGCACCTCTTTTCCAACGAGCGAGCGCCTTCTCTTCAATCTCACCCGTGCTTGCGGGGAAGACGAGGCAGTTCAACCGGCCCCCTTTTTCCTTCTCAAGTTCGCCCACCGTGGTGGCCACCATCGCCTGATCGGGCGTACCCATGTCCGAGCACAGCACAACGGGCATCTCCTCCATGGGTTGTTGCAAATAGCGTGCGATCATGACGTGCTTTGAGGCTTGAACGCCATCCCCGAGCGACGCATCATCGACGTCGGCATCACGGAGCTTCGCCCACATCAATCGCATAGCGTGGGCGGCATCGGAAGGCGTCATGGGGCGCTGGTCGCCGGTGCCCTGACCCGTCGGGTCAAGGTCGAGCAACGCCAGCGTGTGGAGGTTTTGAGCCCAGTTGACGGCCACGACTTCCAGCGGCGACGTCGCCACCCAACCGCCGTAGGGGTAGGTGAAGGTGGTTTGGCGGCCAAACTTGTAGTTCGAAAGGCCCACGGCCCCCGTCACCAGTGTGGTGATGGACAATCCGTGGAACACTCGGCATTCAACACCGGCACTTATCGCTCGAAGTTGCAGGTCAACATGCGTCGTGGCTTGAAGCGGGTCGCCAACCACGAGCAAGGCCACCAGCGATGTCTTGGCGAGTGCGAGAAGTTCGTCCGGCTCCTCCACTTCGGGACGCATGACGCGTTGGATGGCCCCTACCTGCGTCTCCAACCGTGCCAATTCTGCCTCGGGCCAGAGCGCCGTGTACGCTTCATAGCGACGATGGTCAGCGGCCGCAGCGGCCTGCAACGCTTCGTGCGTCATCCCTTCGAGACGACCCAAACCCATCCCAATCAGCAACAAGCCGGTTGTTGGCAGGCCGGATGCTTGGGATGTTTCTGCCGCCATGCTCAAACCTCCGAGACGCTTGGACAGGGCGAGGGCCAT
>CEUM01133023.1_pt1 | contig 22547 bp, 22 predicted proteins | sample 356421 | NCBI WGS metagenome assembly CEUM01 (sample SAMEA2622716, study PRJEB7988) | marine metagenome | biome: marine biome (ENVO:00000447); feature: surface water layer (ENVO:00002042); material: "saline water (ENVO:00002010), including plankton (ENVO:xxxxxxxx)" | depth 5 m | reverse complement strand
GTGCTTGGTCCTGTGGAATGGTTGCTGGCTTAATTCATGATATTCCTACAGTTAAAGAGTTAGTAGATAGAATTATGCAAGAGGCTGAGGATTTAATTAAACAAAGACTTGAAGGCTTACTTAGCGCCTAGCAAAAGGATTATATATGGAAAGGGCTATATTTGCTGGAGGGTGTTTCTGGTGTACTGAAGCATACTTTCAAGAGTTAGAAGGGGTAATGGATATAAACCCAGGATATATAGGAGGACATCAAGATCATCCTACATACGAAATGATATGTACTGGAAATACTGGTCACGTCGAAGCAATAGAAATAATGTATGATCCTAAAAAGATTTCATATCTAAATTTATTAGAAGTATTTTTTGATACTCATGATCCTACCCAAGTAGATGGTCAAGGTAATGATATAGGCTCTCAATATATGTCAGCTATTTATTATACTAATGATATACAAAAGCAGGAAGCTGCAAATTATATTGAAAAAATATTTATTAACTACTCGGACCCTATAATAACAAAACTTTATTCAGAAAAAATATTTTATATAGCTGAAGACTATCATAAAAATTACTTTAATGATAATAGGCAGCAACCTTACTGCCAAATTGTAATCGAGCCTAAATATGCAAAATTTAAAGCTAAATATAGTTCATTATTAAAAAAATAGTCTTATAAATTAATTTTATATTTTTCTAAAATATCTTCTTTAAAGTCTATACCTGTTCCTGGAACGTCAGGTAGAATTACATTTCCATCTTTTAATTTATATGGCTCTGCCATCATTGGTTCGGCCCAATCCGTCCATTCACATAGATGTGCTGTTGGTGTAACTCGCATTAGCTGAGCTGATACCTCAGGAAATAAATGTGATGACATTTTTATTCTAAATGCTGCTGCAATTGAAGCAGTTTGCATCCATCCGCTCACTCCACATATTCTCATTAAATCTGGCATAATAAAGTCACATATTTTTTTATCCATTGCCTTAAATGCATCATCTGGACCATGAAAGTTTTCGCCAAGTATAATTGGAGTTTTCATTCTATTCCTTAATTCTTTATAACCATCATAATTATAATAATCTATAGGCTCTTCAAACCAATACAGCCCTTTATCGTCAAGTGCATTTAAAAAATGAATTGCATCTGGCAAATTATAACCTTGATTAAAATCACAAAGTAAAATATTTTCTTTGCCAAGTGCTTTTTTTACACTTTCTATAGCATATAAGTCTTCATCAATATTAGTTCTACCTAATCTTATTTTTAGTATATCAAATCCGCCTCTCTCCATGAGTTTCTGAGCTTCTTCAAATGATTCATCTTTATTATTATCTAGCCATAATCCGCATGAATTATAAGCCTTAACAGGCTCTATAGAACCACCTAAATGAACGCATAATGGTTCATTAGCTATTTTAGAACTTGCATCCCATAATGATATATCTAATGCAGCAAGGGCATACATAGCAATTCCAGATCTACCCATCAAACTAGTTGAGTTCATTACTTCATTATAAAATTGGTAAGGAGCAATCTCTCTACCTTCTATATTTTTAAACAGTTCTTTTATAGTTGATGCTATAGCTGGCATATAGTTAGCAAGATATGGTCCAATGTAACCTTTTCCAATGGTACCATCACTGCAAGTTATTTCTGTAACTATCACTGCCCAATTTTCAAATTTTCCAACTTTTCCAACTACTATTCTATTCAAGGGAATATTAGCTGCTTTTAGTGACAAAGATTTTATTGTTGGCATACTCATATTTACTTACCTTTCTAATATTTGATCTAATTCATTTATAGCATCTATAGGGTTTACTACTTTAATTGTATTAATCCCTAGTTGTCTAGCGGGTTTTAGATTCATTCCTAGGTCATCTAAAAATACTGTTTCTTCAGGCTTAATATTTATTTCATTTAAAATATATTGATATATTCGGATTTCGGGTTTTCTCATATTTAATTTATAACTTTCATAAATTATATCGAAATATGACATTACGTGATTAACTGCATTCACTCTCTCCTTAGGAGTAAATATATCTACACCTTTTAAAACATTTGTAAGACAAATTAATTTATATTTTTTAGAACCAGATAATAATTTAATTTTATTAATCATATTTTCTCTCATAGATCCATATAATTGCTGAAGTATTTCTCTAGCATCTATTTTCTGTCCTATTTCTAATGCTTCTTTTTCAAACTCCTCAAGAAATGTATGTATATCTATTTCACCTCTTTCACTTTTAGCCCATGCGTTATCATCAGGATTATTCATATTAATATTTGTAATTAGACCTTTATCATATCCATGTTTTTCTTCTAATAACTTGAAGCCTTCAATTGGGCTATTTGTTATTACGCCTCCAAAATCAAATATTATTGTTTTAATTGTCATGAGAACCTTTAATGTATTTAGCTAGATCTTCTTTAGTATCAATATCATTAATTATTGCGGAGTATTTCTGAGGTATTTCATTTATATATTTTTTATTAACTTTAATAATATCTTTTGCACCTTTATCTCCTTTAATTGAAAGTATGTCAGGAAAAAACTCACGATCTATCAATACAGGGTTACCTTTTTTGTTTTTATAGGTAGGTATAATTATAGATTTATTATCACTAGGATTATAATTTTCTATTAATTGATTAATTAGTGTTGAGTTTATATCAGGCATATCACCTAATATAATTACTGCAGCATCACAATCTTCTGGTAATGCTGATATTCCTATTTGTAATGAAGACGATTGGCCTTTTAAATATTCTTTATTTACTACAGTAGTTATATTTTTATTAATTAATAGCCTTTGTAAAATTTCGTTCTCATAACCTAAAACTACTATAGTGTTATTTGCTAAAGACTTTAATGAGCTATCTACTATTTTTTCTATCATTGTTTTATTATTAATTTTAATAAGTAATTTATTTATTTCATGCATTCTTTTTGATTTACCTGCTGCAAGAATAATATTTGTAATATTATAGTTTTTAATTTTTTTTTCTATTTTAGCTCTTTTATTTAGCGTTTTTAATAAGCCTCCAACACCCATATTAGAAATATTTATTTTAGTAATATTAGTTCCAGAAATAACTTTTTCTAAAATCCAATCAAAACCATTTAGGCTAGGTGATCTTGCACATCCAGGTAGGCCTATAACATGTGTTTGATTTATCTTACCTAATAACAATAGGTTACCAGGGTCTACAGGCATGCCAAACCTAATAATTTTACCTTTTGAGTAATTAATTGCTTCAGGTATTTTATCTTTAATATCAACAATTGCAGATGATCCTAATATCATTATTAAATCAATTTTTTCTTTTAAAATAATATTTATGTTTTTTGATATTTCCTTTGTGTCATGTTCACAGCTAGTAATTATATCTAAGGAACTGTTTAAATTCTTTAGTCTATCATTAATTCTTCTCTCAGAAATAGCATTTAATTTTAAATCTTTCTTTTTATGATGGGTCAGAATTAAAGCACATTTTTTACGTATAAAAGGATTGATAAAAATAGCTTTTTTATAGATAGATTTTGTAATTTTCTTAATAAAACTATCCTTAATACCAAATGATATTATTTTAATCGTAGCAATCATTTCACCTTTTTTTACGATAGAGTTATTATTCAAAGTTGCGATAGTTATGTCATCAGATATCATATTAAATTTCTTAATTCTCTCTTCATCTATTAATAATAACCCTGATTTATTTGCTAATATATTAGCTCTGCCTGTGTAAGCTTTTTCGGATACAATACTATTATTTTTAAAAGCCTCTGCTATGACATTTGCTGCTTTATCTTCATGCAAATCATTTTTATCTAATCTAGCGCAAACTATTGTCTTAATTTTATTGTTTATAAAATAGCTTTTATCTATTTCTGTAATTATAGTTCCCTTAGCGAATTTCTTTTTATTTATAATTATTGTATGAGCAAGGATACAATTTACACTATCTTTTACATTAATATTACCAAAGTACATATTTTGATCATTCCTGAAATTCTAATTTATTTCTAATAGTAATTATTTCTGAAATTATAGATATAGCTATCTCTTGTGGAGATTTAGCTCCTATAGCAAGTCCTATAGGTCCATGTATTCTCTTTATCTCATCTTCTGAGAAATTAGCAATTTTTAAACGCTGTACTCTAGCTTTATGTGTTTTTTTAGAACCTAAAGAGCCTATATAGAACGCTTTACTTTTAAGTGCAGCATTAAGTGCGGAGTCGTCTAATTTTGGGTCATGCGTGAGTGTAACTACTGCTGTTCTGTTATCTATTCCTAATTCATTAAGTGCTACTTCAGGCCATTCATTTATAATTTTTATATCAGGAAATCTTTGATTATTTGCGAATGCCGCTCTGGGATCTATAATGATCACTTCATATCCAGAAATGGTTGCAATTTCTGCAAGTGGTTGAGCAATATGAACTGCTCCTACTGTTATTAACCTTAATGGAGGTAGAGTTATATTAAGAAACCATTTATTTGATTCGATCTCTAGAATTTCGGATTTTCCTTGGATGATATTATTTTTAGCTGCTATTAAAATTTTATTATTTATATCAGTATCATTTTTTTCATTAATGATAATTTGTTCTCCGCTATTAATTTCAGTAGCTACGATAATAGTATTTCTATTGTTCTTTTCTGAAAGAATTAAGCTTAATGTTTCGTCTTTCAATCATTATCCCCAATTTTTTCAACAAAAACTTCAACTTTTCCTCCGCAAGTGAGACCTACTTCCCAAGCTTCAGAATTACTTACTCCGAATTTTAGTAATTTAGGTTTACCAGTTCTCATAATTTCTTGCGCTGCAGTAATCACAGAACTTTCTATGCATCCTCCAGATACAGAACCATATATATCTAAATTTTCACTAACTACCATTTGACTTCCAACTGGCCTAGGACTGGAACCCCATGTAGAAACTACCGTTGCTAATGCAACTTTATTATTCTCTTTTCTCCATTCTGCCGCTTTGTGTAATATATCATCAAATTGTTTCATAATTTTTTCCACTATAAATTACTTAGTATTACTTTAATAACTATCTATTAGTTCTTTAGTCAATACATCTATTAGATTAGCTCTATACTCCGCTGACGCATGTATATCTTCATTTAAGCCATCTACAGGTATTGATTTAAGTGGAATTGCACTAGAGAAGTTTGCAGATAATGATTCACTTAATGATTTTGCTATAAATGGTGTATGTGAAGCGCCAGAAACTGCAATACAAACATCATTATTATATTTTGCAATAGCTACACCTACAATAGCATATCTACTTGCTGGGTTAGGAATTTTTTTATAATTAAAATAATCGGGTATTTTCACTTCAATTGAAGTTATAATTTCATTTTCTTCAAGTGCTGTTTCAAACATACCAGTAAATAAATCTTTATTTTGTATTGTTCTGTTATTAGTTTTTATACTAGATTTCAAGGCTAAAATTGCGGCTGGCCAATCAGCTGCTGGATCAGAATTAGCAATAGAGCCTCCAATAGTTCCCATTTGTCTAACTGCTGGATCTCCAATACCGTTAGCAAGTTTAGCTAAGTTTTCAATATTATTATTTATGATTTCATTTTTAGATAAATAGGAGTGAGTACAAAGAGATCCAATTGAAATAATATCATCATTACAGTTTATTTCATATAAATCTTTAATATTCCTAAGATCAATTAAATCAGATGGAGCTATTAATCTTTGTTTCATAGACGCTAGTAAAGTCATTCCTCCTGCTAAAAATTTTGGCTCTTCACTAGCATTAAAAAGCTTAATAGCTTCATCAATAGTATTTGGAGAATGAAAATTAAAATTATACATTATTTACACTTTCTCTCTCATATTTTTTGCGCCTTCTTCTATAGATTTAACTATATTTTGATATCCAGTGCACCTACATAAATTACCTTCTAAATATTTTCTGATTTCTTTTTCAGTGGGGTTTTTATTTTCATTAACTAGAGAAATAGCAGACATAATCATTCCTGGTGTACAGAAGCCACATTGTAAACCATGATTATTTCTAAAGGCATTTTGCATAGGATGTAATTTATCTTTATTCTGAAGGTGTTCTATTGTTGTAATTTCTTGATTATTTAACTGGGCTACTAATACAGAACAAGATTTAATTGCTGATTTATTGTGCAATACCATACAAGCTCCGCATTGACTAGTATCACATCCAATATGGCTACCAGTAAGATTTAGCTCTTCTCTTAGGAAGTCTATTAAAAGGGTATTAGCTCTAATATTTTTTTCATAGTTTTTTTCATTAATTGTAATTTTAATAGAAATCTCATGCATAATTTTACCTCCATATTATGCCAGCTATAATATCAAATAAATATTATATATGAATATATTTATTTTACTAAGTAAAAAATGCTAATATTATTCCAATAATAATAATTAAAGAACCTATCCATACCCAATATGAAATACCAGATGATTTAAGCTTAGTATTATCTTTAATTGTATTTTTATTATCAGATACAATGTCTGTGATGTTTTTATTAGTTATATTATTATTGAAAGTATTAAAAAAATCATCAGCTGTATTTTTTATTACTCCGCCAATTAACCTGGAGCCAACTTGAGCTAATTTTCCTCCAACTTGTGCATTACCAGAATATGCCAAGTTTGTTTTATTTTTATCCAAATCTTCTGAAAGAGTGATTTTAACATTACCTTTGGCAAAGCCAGCAGCTCCTCCTTTACCCTGGCCTGATATTACATAACTATTTGGAGGGTCTATATCTGTTAAAGTAACTGATCCATTAAAAACAGCTGATACTGGACCTATTTTTGCTTTTACTTTAGCATTAAACTCAGTATCAGAGACTTTATCTAAAGTTTCACATCCTTTAATTGCTTTTTTGAGAGCTTCTGGATTATTTAATTCTTTCCAAACTGTCTCTTTGTTAGCAGGTATCAGATATTCACCTTTTAGATCCATATTTATACTTTCTTTTAGTTATTTCCATTCTCTTTAAGATAAGCTATTAAATCTGCTCTGTCTGCTTCTTTTTTTAGTCCTGGAAATATCATTTTTGTTTTGCGAACTAAGTCCTTTGGTTTTTTTAGCCAAGCATCTAAATTTTCTTCATTCCAATTTCCAGCTTCTTCAGCATAAGCTAAAAGAGCTTTTGAATATTTATATCCTTCTACAGCAGCTATAGGAGCACCAACCATATTCCATAAATTAGGTCCTAATTTATTTTTTCCTCCTTCATCAATACCATGACAAGCTTTACATTTATTAAAAACTTTTTTTCCTTTTTCTGCATCTCCTGCATGAGCTGAACCGATATATGTTAATAAAAATATTATAGTAAAAAATTTAATGCAAACTCTAAGCATTTTTAAGTACCTCCTTATAAAAAATGTTTAAAAATTGTTTATTGATAATGTAACTATATTGAGATCAAATTCAATAGAAATATTTATTTATTTACACTCTTCATTACATGTAATAAGAGGTAAATTTCTATTTATCCATCCAGTGGTGTTTCCGTTACCTACCATACCTTCTGATATATTGAATATATTGTTATATCCCTCATCTTTTAACAGCTCTACTGTAGCTGAAGATCTACCCCCAGAGTGGCAAATTATTGCTGCTTTTATATCTTTATCTTCGCCTAAAGTAGCTAATAATTCAGTAATATATTCTTTCCTAATAGTTCTTCCAGAAGATAGCATTTGTATAAGGATAGAGTTTGGAATAATTCCAGTTTCTTTCCACTCTTCTTTGTTTCTTACATCTATGATTATAAGATTATTATTCATTTCCTTTGACGCATTAATTGCGCTTAATTCATTAGCTACTGAGCTAAAACATATTATAAATAGTGAAATAGCAATTAAAAATTTTTTTTTCATAACTAATCTAGTAGTTTAGTTGGTAACCATAAGACTAATTCTGGAAATAATATAATTGTAATTAATCCTACTAATTGCAACAATACAAATGGAATAATACCTTTATAAACCATTTGTATTTTTATAGATTTTGGTGCAACTCCCTTTAAATAAAACAATGCGAACCCAAAAGGAGGCGTTAAGAAGGACGTTTGTAAATTAACTGCAATTAAAACAGCTACCCATGGAATAACCATAGTGGGATCTAAGTGTGTGCCAAAATCCAGTGTAGCAAGTATTGGGGCAAAAAGAGGAAGGACAATTAAAGTAATTTCAACCCAATCGAAGAAAAAACCTAATAAAAATACCATTCCCATCATAAAGAATAATATTCCCCACGAACCTAAACCTAAGCTTTCAACAAAATGGTGTATTAAATCATCTCCTCCTAAAGATCTAAATACATATGAAAATGCGGTTGCTCCTATAAATAATCCAAATATCATTGCACAAGTTAAAGCTGATCTTTCGGTCACACTTTTTATTACCGTCTTAGTTAAGCGTCTATTAAATAGGGCTAATATTATTGACCCTAATGCTCCAACCGCAGCAGCTTCCGTAGGAGTTGCTAAACCAGCAAAAATTGAACCTAGAACACACATAATTAGAAATATTGGAGGTAAAAATGATCTAAAAATCATAACCCATAGTTCCATCTTCGTTTTAGGCCCTACATCATCCGAAAGTGCAGGTGCCAATTTTGGATTAAATTTTGTTCTTAGATAAATATAAACTGTGTAGATAAACGCAAGAAGTAAACCAGGAATTACTGCAGCCAAAAATAGAGTTCCTACAGAAATAGATAGAAGATCAGCCATTATAACTAACATAATTGACGGTGGAATTAAAATACCTAAAGTACCTGAAGCTGCAATTGTTCCAGTAGCTAAAGAAGGGTCATATTTTCTATCTAACATAACAGGAAGCGCTAATAATGTCATCATTACTACTGATGCACCTATTATTCCAGTAGTTGCAGCCATAATAGTACCCATTATAGTTACCGAAAGAGCTAGACCTCCTGGTACTTTTTTCAATAATACTTGTAAACAGTGCAATAAGTCATTTGCTACTCCACTTCTTTCTAACATGGTTCCCATAAATATGAACATTGGAACAGCTACTAAAATTAAATTTTCACAAACTCCTCCCCATATCCTACTTATAATATTAAAAAATTCTATAAAACTAAATACATCGAATGCCATTCCTAAAAAGCCAAAGCCTAGTCCAACTCCACCTAATACAAATGCAACCGGAAAACCACTAAATAATAAAATTGCTAAAGTAGCAAACATAAAGACTGGAAGTAACGTAACAAAATCCATAGACATTATTTATTCTCCTCTGCATTTGCTTCTTTAACTAACTCTTCAGCTGCACTTGATAATTCAGGCGACATTGATTGAGAAGTTTCAATTATTAAATCATCCTGTTTTTTTAAACCAATCAAATATGCTAAATTTCTTAGTAAAACGCTGATCCCTGCAAGCCATAAAAATGCCATACCCATAGGTACGAATGCTTTTATAATCCATCTATGTGATAAGCCAGTAAGAGCAGAAGAAACTTCGTTCATTTCATATGATCTTAATACAAAGTCATATCCAAAATATACAATCAACGCTGTATAAGGAAGTATAAAAAATAGCACTCCTATTACTTCTAAAATTGATTTTAATTTAGTTGAAAAACTCTCTCTAATAACTTCTATTCTTACATGGGAATTTTTAACATACGCATAGCCTAGGGCTAATAAAAATAATGCAGCATGCAAGTGCCATTCCATTTCTTGAAGTTTTGTTGAACCCAGTACGAAAAAACGTCGAGATATTATATCAAAAATTATAATAGCTATTAAAGGTAAGGATAACCATGCACCTATCTTGCCAATGAATTCCAATATTTTTTCTAGCTTGAAGCTTATTTTTAATAATCTTTTTGATAAGCTATCATCTAAATTTTCGTATGATATATTCATTCTATTCCCCTGATTTTAACCTTCAAAAATTTACCTGAAAGAATAATTTATAGTATCTTCAGAAAATACTATTTAAACTGTTCTATCGAAGATATCAAATGTTTGAAAGTTTTTTCTTAAAATGTTTTTAGAATCTACTTTCAACCAATTATCAATTAATGTTGCGTATACACTTCTAAAATCTGTAGTATATTTTAAATTATCACCATCATCTAACCCATTTACTAAGTCTGGAATCTGACCATAATGGCCTCCTTTAACAGATTTTCCAATTACAAACATAGGCCCTGCTGAACCATGGTCAGTTCCTAAACTAGTATTCTCAGGGACACGTCTACCAAATTCAGTCATAACTAATACAACCACATCATCAGCTCTTCCCATTCTTTCAAGATCACTAATAAAACCTCTTATTGCGTCAGATGCATAAGTGAGAAGTCTTGTGTGTAAGTTATTTTGATGAACGTGCGTATCAAAAGCATTATCTCTGAAAGCAGTATAATACAATCGAGTAGGCAGATCAGCTTCAATAAGAGCAGCAATTTTATCTAAATCTACAGCATCGATGCCGTAATCCACTTTGCGCGTATATTTTGCCCATGCGTCGCTTATTAAATTAGACGATTGATTAGCGCTATTAGCTATTTCATTTAAAAACTCTCGAGATGAGTTAATGTCATTATCATTATTACTGTTTACTAATGTATTTAAAACATTTTTTTGTACATAAAAACCTTCTCTTTGATATCTTTCTGGGTGATCAAATACAATTGGAACATGCATTTTAGATTTCACGGCTAGAGACTGAGTTTTATCTACATTAACTATAAAATTTTTATATGTAGAAGGAGCCATATGGTCTGCTAATCTTCCTATCCATCCATATTCTTCACCACTATTAGGGGCTGCAGTGTGCATATAGGCCATAGATGTAAAATGAGAAAATGATGGGTTGTCATATCCACACCCATGAATAATTGCCATCTTACCTTCTTTATATAAAGCTTCTAATCCTACAATACCCGGATTAAAGCCAAAATAATCATCAATTTTTAATAGTTTATTTTCTTTTAAACCTATTTTAGGTCTATGTTTATAATAATTATCATCTCCGTAAGGAACTATTGTATTTAATCCGTCATTTCCTCCGGATAGCTCTAGTACGACTAGTATCTTTCCATTTATTGATTCGTTAGAAAGAGAATACTTCATAGGAGTTAGTGCTCCTATAGATGCTGCAGAAGCCGTTTTTAAAAATGTTCTTCTTTTAATATTTTTCATAGTTATTATCCTAGCTGATATTCTGGCTGACTCATAATTAAATGTAAAACCATTTTAAGTGAGTCCTCTAAGTAAGTTTTAGCTTCAATAATGTTATTTGTTCCCAAATTATTATTTAAAAAGGAAATAATCATTGTTCGTTTTTCACTATTAATTTTTACAGTTAGAAATCTATTAATTAGATAATCTACGGCCTCAGAAGTATTTTTTGCTCCACTATCTAAAACCATTTTTGTAAAATTAATATTGATAGTATCTCGAATTATTGGTTTTACTTTAGATACAGCCATTTGCCATCCTCTATAAGAACCATATCTAGTATTAAAGTCTTCATCTCTATCTGCCATCATATTTGCTTCAGACATCATCATCATAGAGTCACCTCCATTACTAGATTTAGTTGCAGTTGTTATGTCTGCTCCCTCTCTTATTGCTTTATGCATTACAATGATTTTCGGATCAGGTGAATAAAAGTCTTTATCAATAAAATCTATATCTGGATATAAAAAACTTCTTGCAAAATTACCCCTTTCCATAAGCAGTGCTGGAGTAATCCAACTTCTGCCACCTGCCCAACCAGCAACTGTTGGAGGCCAAAATAGCGTTTGCCCCATAGCGGTAGTAGATTGATTAAAGTCAGGAATACCTGGAGTATTATTTAAACCTAATTTTTTGTATGTAGATATAACTAATTCTACTGGAGATTTAATATGTGATCCTCTGTTTTGTTCGCTGTAAAAATCTTTTGAGGAAAATATTGCTGCTAAAAGTGGTTTTAATTCAAAATTATTTTGCTCTAGTACATGAGCATAGTCTGAAATTATATCATCATTTATATTTTCATTAACGAATTCTTTATATAATTTTTTTACTATGAATTTTGATGCCGCTTCTTGAGAAAGTAATATATCTATTACATCTTCACCAGAGAAATTACCTGTTTTATTAAGAATGGTCTTGCTTTCATTATCATGTAGATCTTTATTTACTACGAACTCTAAGTCGTTAGTATTCCATCCTGTAAATGCTCGAGCGGCTTCTCTAATATCTTTCTCTTCATAATTACCAACTCCTAAAGTAAACAGTTCCATTATTTCTCTAGCAAAATTTTCGTTTGGAGATCCTTTTATATTCTGACCAGCATCCAAAAAGTATAACATGGCGGGGTCTTTTGCTACAGCAATTATTAAGTCTCTGAAATTACCAGTAGCATGGTTTCTAAAAGTTTCATTTTGTAATAATAATTTTCTATAATCTCGAACTTTTGTTTCATTATTGGCAAAGTGATTATGCCAGAATAAGGTCATTTTTTCTTCTAATGGTCGAGGAGAGCTAATCATTCTATCTGCCCACCAATATGCAACTCTTTTTGTTTCTAACCTACTAGCTCTGAGCCAAAAGAAAAATTTATTCACTATAGGTTGAAGTTTTCTATTACCAGATTCTTTCACTTTTATACCTAGAGCTTCACCTGTTTCTTTTGCTAATTTTGTTGTAGCAGGCCTGCTTGGAGGAAAGTTTATAAGTCCGGGGTCATGAATATCTGATTCAACAAATTCAGGCATTTCAGATACTGAAATATTTTCATAATATACAAGGTGTTCTATGGCTTTTGATATACCAAGATTAAATAGAAATTTTATTTCTTCTGGGGTTCCTCCAAAACCTGCTCTTTCTAATAAATGTTTAGCTTTATTTATATCCCAATCTTGGTTTGTAATTGGTTCTATATTGCCATACCAACCCGAATTTTCTTTTGCCGAAATATTAAAAGAAAAGAGAAATAAAAATAAAAGAAAAAATAATGTAATTTTTCTTATATTTAACGATATTAATTTCATAAAAAAATCCTTTGTAATTTTGCAATACAATCTATCATAAAACTTTATTTATAAAACAAAAATATATCAATTTAATATTTATTTATGTAATAAGACTTTATGTTAAAATATAAAAACCAGTTTTTCTATATTATGCTTGTATTATGTGCTGGTTATACAGTAAGCCAATTTCTTCGCACATCTGTAGGAGTATTATCTCCTAATTTAATGCATGATTTTAATATAAACCCAAATAATATGGGTTTATTAGGTGGTGTATTTTTTCTTTCTTTTGCAATTTTTCAAATTCCTGCTGGTATTTTAATAGATAAGTATGGACCAAGAAAAGTAATGTCCGTTGTGATTACATTTGCAGTGTTGGGCTCAATAATATTTGCTTTATCTAATTCTTTTTACACTCTTTTAATTGGTAGGGTTTTAATGGGTTTAGGATGTTCAATATGCCTTATGGGGTCACTGGTTCTTATTACTAGATGGACAGATAGTGATCAATTTTCTAAATTAGCTGGAATTATTTTAGCTGTAGGAGGAATAGGTGGATTATTAGCTACTACTCCATTATCATATTTTTCTGAATTATTTGGTTGGAGGCTATCATTTTGGCTAGCTGCAGTCGTAACTTTTTGTGTAATGCTACTTTATTATTTTATATTAGAAGATAGAAAGAATGATCTAATTCTAAATAGATCAAATGAGACTATATCTCTAAAAAATTTACTATTTATATTAAAGGAAAGAAATTTTAAATTTATGATACCTATGTCGCTTATGAGTTATTCTTCAATGGTAGCAATATTAGGATTGTGGGGCGCTCCATATTTAAAGGATATACATGGATTAGACAGTTTTGAAAGAGGAAAAATTTTAATGTTAATGGCAATAAGTTGGAATATTGGATCATTTGTTTTTGGAACATTAAGAAGCATATTTGGCAATTACAAAAATGTTGTAATATTTGGTGCTTCAGGTGTAATTATTCTACTTTTCATTCTTTCCATAATTACAGAAATTAATAGTATATATCTGCATATATTGTTTTGTATATTAGGTTTTTTTGGAGCATTTAGTGTAGCTTTAATATCTCATTATCAGGTCCTTTTTGATAAAGAGTATATGGGAAGAGCCTTATCAACGGCGAACTTTTTTAATTTTGGTGGAGTTTTTTTTGTTCAATGGCTGACAGGAAAAATAATATATTTAATGGGAGGTGATTCTACGGGTGCTCCTATAGAGGCATATAGGCTGGCATTTTTATTTGTTGCAATTTTATTATTAATTTCTTTATGTATATACTTATTTTCTAATGAAAAGAAAAAAAGTTTTTAATTTTATAAATTTATATATATAGTTCATCGAGGGAGAGCACTTATGAATAAATCTATTAAATCTCGAGCAGCGGTTTTATTTGATATGGGTTTACCTAGACCCTTTTCAAAGAGTAAACCTATAAAAGTTATAGATATAGATGTTGACCCGCCAGGATTTGATGAGGTTTTAGTGAAAGTATCAGCAGCTGGTTTATGTCATTCTGATTTATCCGTTGTAAATGGCAATAGACCTAGAGCAATGCCTATGGTTTTAGGGCATGAAGGGTCAGGAGTTGTTGCAGCAATTGGTGAAGGAGTTGAAAATTTTAAAATTGGTGATCATGTAGTATTTGTTTTTGTTCCTTCTTGTGGAAAATGTATTCCTTGTAAAGAAGGTAGGCCAGCGTTGTGTGATCCTGGTTTAGCTGCAGGAGGAGCTGGTACACTTTTGTCTGGAGAAAAAAGATTTAGATTGAATGGAGATTTTATAAATCATCAAGTTGGAGTGTCTTGTTTTTCGGAATTTACCGTGGTTTCTTCAAAGTCTCTAGTAAAAGTTGATCAATCTCTTCCATTAGATGAGGCAGCATTATTTGGATGTGCAGTTATAACAGGAGCTGGAGCAGTTTTTAATACAGCTAAAATTAGGGTTGGATCTACAGTTGCAGTTGTTGGTCTTGGAGGCACTGGTTTGGCCGCTTTAATTGGTGCTAAAGCTGCAGGTGCATCTAAAATTATTGGTATTGATCTATTAGAAGACAAGCTACACATTGCCAAACAGTTAGGAGCAAATGAAGTATATAAAGCAGATGACCCTAGTTTAATAGAAAATTTAAAAAATTATACTAACGGCGGTGTAAATTTTTCTTTTGAATGTGTAGGCTCAGAGAAAGCAATGGAATTAGCATATAAAATTTTAAGGCGAGGTGGAACAACGGTTTCATCTGGTTTATCACATCCAGATAAAAATTTTTCTATACAACATGTAGATTTGGTTGCAGGAGAAAAAGTAATAAAAGGTTCTTTTTTAGGAAGTTGTGTTCCTGACAGAGATATTCCTGCTTATATAGAACTTTACAAATCAGGAAGATTAGAGGTAGATAGATTAATGAGTGACCATATATCATTGGAAATAATAAATGAGGGATTTGATAAATTATCGGAAGGTTCTACAGTTAGACAAGTTATTATGTTTGATAATTAGAAAAAAAATATGGATCAAATTGAATTAAATGCTCGACAAGATTTAGCTGCGGCATATAGGCTAGCAGATTATTTTGGTTTTTCAGAAGGTATAGATAATCATCTGTCATTATCTTTACCTAATCAAGAAGATAAATATTTATTAATACCTTATGGATTGCATTGGTCTGAAGTTACCGCTTCTTCTTTATTAGTTGTTGATGGAGAAGGAAAAAAAATATCGGGTGAAGGTTATGCTGAACCTACTGCGTTTTTAATACATGGAGCAATTCATAATGCAAATAAAAAAAATAAGTGTGTAATGCATACACATATGGAGTCTGCTTTAGCAATAACAATGATAGAAAAAGGAAGACTTCTTATGGCTGATCAAAATGCTTGTAGATTTTATAATAGTATTTCTTATTTAGATGAATATGAAGGATTAGTTTTAGATAAACATACAGCAAAACCCATTGGTGATTCGATGAAAGAATCAGATGTGTTATTTTTATCAAATCATGGAGTTATAGTAACTGGTAATAATGTTTATGAGGCTTGGGAATCGCTTTATTATCTAGAAAAGGCTTGTAGAGCTCAAATTTTAGCGATGTCATTAGGAAAAAAAATTAAGTCTATAAATGGTCAGATAGCTAAAAAAGTATCTAATCAAGTCAAAGAAGAAGCTTCAGGAGAATCTGCTAATTCATTTAGACATTTTGAAGCATTAAAAAGACTATTAATATCTAATGGTCATGAAGATTACTTAGATTAATTTTTTTTAATAATTATTTTTTTGATTTAGCTTTTGTTTTATTTCCAGTTTTACTAGGTAATGCTGAGAAAGGATATGGCTTTTGATCGGTTTGATATGTTATATAATCAAAAATTTGAACTATATACACAATAATTTGATTTGATAAGTTTACTAATCTTGCATTTGGTATTCCCTCGAATAATTGGAACCCAAATTGAATAACTGATAGGGCCAACAATGGCCATATTAAAATATAAGCAACTATTCCAAAAGCAACCATGTATAAAAGTCTAATTAAAGCAGGGTTAAAATTAGGTTTATTAATATTAAATTTTTTTAAATTACTTATCATATTGATCCAAACATAAATTATTCTATATAAAAAAATTTGTTGGTCAAATACCTATACATATAAAATTATTATATAAAATGCTTGTCTAAGAATTCTTTTTATGCAAACCTTTTCAATACATAAATATTATTTAATATTTTTATTTTCTTGGGAGGAAAAATAAATGTCAAATAACGTGAGTAGAAGAACCTTTATACAAGGTTCTGCAACGGCTGGTGTAGTAGTTTCAGGAGCAGGAGCTATACTAGCAAATACTGAAGAGGCTTGGGCACTTAGCACTGAGGTATTATCTGGAGATACTGCTCTTTCAATCTTAATAATGGCAAGAACACTATATCCACATGATTTTTTAGGAGATCAGTATTATGCTGAGGTTGTTGCTAATCTAGATGAGCAGGCTAAGACGGATTCATCACTAGTTGAAAAATTAGACAACGGTGTAAAGGAACTTAGTCAAGTGATTGAGGCGGACAGAACTTATAATGTTCCATTTAAAGATCAATCATCTGGATTGCAGTTACAAAATCTTAAAAGAATAGATGGAAGTGATTTTTTCGAAACAGTAAGGGGAGCTACTTTAGCGGGTTTATATGGTAACCCAAGAGTGGCAGCTCTATTTGGCTGGGAAGGATCTTCTGTCGAGCATGGCGGTTATATAGATCGTGGATTTAACGATATTGGCTGGTTGCCAAGAAATTAAGGGAGAAAGAGTATGGCTAAAAAATTTGATTTGAATGACGATAGTGTCGTAGTTATAATTGGCTCTGGAGCTGGAGGCGGTACATTAGGAAATGAATTAGCTCAAAAAGGTGTAAATGTTGTCTGTTTAGAGGCAGGTAAAAAACTTTCTCTTGATGATATTGAAAATGACTGGGGCGCCATGTTTGGTAAACTTAGTTGGGTTGATAAACGTCAAGGAACTGGTGACCTATTAGCAGGTTTACCACTTTGGGTTTGTAAAACAGTAGGAGGAACAACAGTTCATTGGGCTGGAGCAAGCTTACGCTTTAAAGATCATGAATTTAGGGCTCGTTCACAGTATGGGGACATAGAAGGTGCTAATTTATTAGACTGGCCAATTGATCCGAATGAAATGGAACGTTTTTATTCTATGGCTGAGGATAAAATGGGAACTACAGGTACCCATGGAATACCAAGATTGCCAGGAAATAATAATTACCAAGTAATGGAATATGGAGCTAAAGCATTAGGTTATACGGACGTTCATACTGGAAATATGTCTATTAATTCTCAACCTAGAGATGGAAGACCTGGATGTCATCAAATTGGGTTCTGTATGGCTGGTTGTGCAATAGGTGCTAAATGGTCTACTCTTTATACAGAAATTCCTAAAGCTGAAGCAACTGGAAGATTTGAGTTAAGATCAGAATCTATGGTTTTAAAGATCAACCACAATAAAGAAGGCAAAGCAACAGGAGTTGTATATGTTGATGCTGATGGTAATACTCATGAACAAAAAGCCAGAGTAGTAGCTATAGCTGGAAATTCTGTTGAAACCCCTAGAATACTTCTGAATTCAGCATCAAATATGTATTCTGATGGAATGGCAAATTCTTCCGGTCAGGTTGGAAAAAACTTTATGCGCCATATGACAGGAACAGTATATGGGACTATGCCTGGTGAAGTTCATTTTGATAGAGGAACTCAGATGGCTGGAATAGTTATGGATGAATCTGGACACGATGATAGTAGAGGTTTTGCTGGAGGTTATTATATGCAAACCTTACCAGGTTTTGGATTAGGAGCTATTGCTGGTAATATAGGTAATATGTCAGTTGACTCTCCTGGAAAATGGGGAAGAAACTATACCAGGGAGGTAGTTGAAAACTATAAAAATATGGCAGGAATGTGGTTAGTTGGTGAAGATATGCCGCAAGAGAAAAATGGAGTAACTTTGCATGATTCTGAAAAAGATCAGTATGGGTTACCTATTCCTGTTGTGCACTTTGAAGATCATCCAAATGATGTTGTAATGAGAAATCATGCATTTAAAGCTGGAAGTGCAGTATATCAAGCAGGTGGATCCAAAAAACAATATCAGCTTCCGCCATTCCCAAGTACTCATAATTTAGGTACTTGTCGAATGAGTGCTAATGCAAGAGATGGAGTATGTTCATCTACAGGAGCTACTCATGACATTCCTAATCTGTTTATTTCTGATGGAAGCTCTTTTACAACTGGAGCTGCTGCTAATCCAACTTTAACTATAGTTGCCTTAGCTATCAGGCAAGCAGAAAATATGTCAAAATTATTAAGTCAAAATTCTATTTAATAATTTTTATAACCAAAATTTAAGGCGCTAATTATTATTTAATTAGCGCCTTTTTTTTATAATAATTTTTGATATAAAATTATTTTTAGATAATATATATAATATTATTAAAATTATTAGGATTTCAAACTATGCTAAAGGCTTCAAGATCTGATAGACCGCCTGTAGCAAAAAAAGAAATTGGAAAAAAAAGTAATAATATAAAAGGACCTAAAAATTTTAATTCTGGATATTATAAAAAATATATTCTCTATGTAGTTATTTTTGTTTTATTACTCTTTTTTAGTTTCATTTTTTTTGCGCCTATGTTTATAAATTTAAAGGTATGGAAACCAGAAATTATTTCCATGCTAGAAGAAAATACTGGTAAATCGGCTAAAATACATGGTGACATTGATTTAAAAATTTATCCTTCACCTCAGGTCAAAGTTCATGACATTAGTCTTGTAGATGATAAATCTGGAGTAATTAATAATTTTTTAAGAAGTGATAGTGTTATTGCTAAGTTATCATTTTTATCTCTCATAAAAGGTAAATTTGAGATTGAAAAAATAATTATTGATAATTTAACAATAAATTTACTCAACTCTCCAAATGAGAAGCCCAATTGGGTATTAGATAAAAATATTGTTAAAAAAGATGAAATTAATGAAGCAATTAATGAAAAGTATTTAAAATATAATCAAATCAAATATCCCAATATTAAAGTTAACGAATATAGTATAACAAAAGGTACTGTGATTTATAATAATACTTCTAAGCTCGGTTTTGAAAATGTATCTGTAAAAATTAGTCAAAATATAAATATATTGGAAGGAGGATTGAGTATAAATGAGAATAAGTACTTATTAAATTCTACTTTTAGTAAAAATGAAGAAGACCTCTGGGTTGCAAAATTAAATATTAATAATAATGATATCGAACTAGGCGCAAATATAAATATTAGTTATTCCAAATATTTTCCGAGTTTAGAAGGTCAATTAGCTTTAAGTTCTAAAAATATTAAAAATGTATTGAATACTAGAACATTTAAATATCTTAATTTACTTGATAATAAAACTAACTTTATTGGAGATTTTTCTCTCAGCTTTAATAATAATGATTTATTTTATTCTATATTTAATATAGATGCCAACATAGGTGACTTGTCATTTACGGGGGCTTTATCAGGTAATAATGGTTTGGAGCCTAAAATTGAATTAGCTTTTTCGTCAAATAATGTTGATTTAGACTCATTTGTACAAGAAGTAAACAAAATAAATAAAAACTACTCAGATACTAGTAAAAATATAGATAATAATGATTATTGGGATAAGTATTCAGGAAAATTTATATTTTCCATAGGAACATCTAAATTATTAGATTATCCTATAAGAAATTTAAGTATAGAAATTAATAAAGTGCAAAGCGATTATTATTTAAATTCTGGAAAGGCAACCTTTCCGGGGAGCACTAATATTGCATTTGAAGGTTTATTTAAAAATCAGTTTTCAATATTTGAAGGTGGAGGGTCTTTAGAAAGTGAAAATATTAGAGATTTTTATAGATGGTTATCATCAGATTTAAATAATATTTCAGACACTAGATTAAAAAAAGCTAGTATTAGTAGTGAAGTCGTATTTAGAAAGGGTGGAGCAACGTTTGCAGGCATAAAAGGAAAAATAGATTCTAGTAATATTAATGGTGAAGTTAGATTAAGGTTTGGTGATGTAACTAGCGCAATTGCTAATCTTAAAATTGATAGTTTAAATCTAGATTCTTATTTAGATGAGAGCAAAAACAGTGAAGATAATAATTTAAATAAAATAGATTTGCTAAATTTTGATATAATAAATTTTGATTTGCAGTTAGAAAATTTATTATTATTTAAAAATAAATATAGTGGGATTATTTTTAAAAATAACTATAAAAATAGTATATTTACTATAGATCAATTGGATATTTTAGATTTTGGCGGAGGCGAGTTAAATGTTACTGGTGAAATAAATTACAAAAATAAAGATGCGATTTATGATATTTCAGTGGGTTTAGATCATAAAGATTTTTCTAAAGTACATTATATATTTAACCTCCCTAAAGTTCTTGAAAGTTTTATTGTGGATGAAGGATCACTAAAAATTTCATCATCTGGTAGTTTTGGTAAATTAAAAAGCCAAATGCAATTTCAAAATTCTAATTCAAAGATTAATTATTCTGGTTTGCTTGAATTAAATAATTATATAATTAGTGGATTTAAAGGTAATTTAGAGATTTCTACTAATAATTTAAATGATATATTAGATGTAAGTGAAGAAGGAGATACAATATTTTCATCAGATATAGAAAAAAAGAAGAATGTTTTAAGCATAGAGAATATAAAGGTTAATAATTCAAATTATAAATATTCAGGAAATATAATAATTAATAATATGGAAAATAATTTCTTTGACCTTGATGTTGATTTAGAAGCTAATACTATAGATTTTCTTACTCTTAAAAATATATATAATTATTTTTATCTAAATTCTGATAGTAAGTTCAATGGTGATTTAAAAATTCACTCTGATTTATTTAAAATTAACGAGTATCAAATATCTGATTTTGAATTCTTAATAAATTTAAATAAGGATTCAATTAATTTAAAAAAAGCTGATGGAAAATTATTTGGAGGCTTTGTGAGTACTTCTGCTAAATTATTATATGAAAATTTATATGAATATAATGGAAAAATAATATTTAAGAATTTAAGAAGTTCAGAATTTTTTAATAATTATTTTTTATATGATAAGTTTAATTCTGAAATTTCATCTGAATTTATTATTAAAGGTAAAGCAAATAGTTTTAATGAATTTTTTGAAACTATGGAGGGTGAGGGAGAGATTCAATTTAAGAAGAATTTACTAAAAGGATTAGATGTTACTAAAATTATTAATATTAATAATATTCAAGGGGATGATGATTTGATGGATTATGTTTATCAATCATTTAGTAGTGATAAAGAAAAAAAACTAGATGACTTCAATATGAATTATACTTTTTCAAATAATAGTTTAACCTTTCAAACTTTTGAAATAAAAATAGATGATTTCTTTGCTTTGATAGATGGACAATTAAATTTTAAGACTAAAGATTATTTTCTATCAACTAAATTTTTTAAGAATAATAATTTAGATAATTTCTTATCTTTAAATCTATCCAGGATAAATAATAAATTTTTTAATTCAGCAGATAATAACACCTCTATAAATAATACAGATATTAATGTAGAAGATAAATCAGAAGATTCCGAAGATAGTAGTAATTTTGATACTGTATTAAATGAATTGTCAGGCGATACTCAGCTAATAGAAAATACTGAAGAGCAGTTAATAGAGAAAGAAGTGAATAACATAGATAATAATTTAATTGAAATTGGTCAATCTTCTATAGAGAATATAGAAGATATAAAAAAAACATCTATACCTCTATTCTTTAAAAATATAACGATATTACCTGTTATGGATTATTATAAGCCTGATATTATAACTAATAATTTATCTATTCCTAAACTTCCAACTGAAGAGGATTTACTTGATGAATTATTAGATAGTGTTTTATCTCCAAGCGATTAATTATAA
>CEUM01136746.1_pt1 | contig 22568 bp, 20 predicted proteins | sample 356421 | NCBI WGS metagenome assembly CEUM01 (sample SAMEA2622716, study PRJEB7988) | marine metagenome | biome: marine biome (ENVO:00000447); feature: surface water layer (ENVO:00002042); material: "saline water (ENVO:00002010), including plankton (ENVO:xxxxxxxx)" | depth 5 m | reverse complement strand
CCTTTTTCGGTTCAGCATTTTGAGGCTCGGCAGCCTTCGGCTTTTGTACTTCCATGACCTTTCCGGGTTCTTCCTTGAGCCGGTCAGGATATTCCAGCTCTTCCAACTTGAGAATTTCCGGCTTGTCCGAACCTTCAGCTATTTCGCCGTGCTGCTTGGACGGCATGATTTCCTGCAATTGCGGCACATCGGCTTCAGGACGATAGCCCCGGCCGATGAGTATCCCCATCACGAAAAAGAATGTAAGGGCCAACACTCCCGCTCCCACGGCACTGATCATGCCGGGGAGCGTGAGAGAAAAGTCGTAAGTCTTGTTAGTCGCTTTCAACTTCGGGATCTTGACTTTGGGACCATCTTTGTCAGCCATACTATTATCTTCCCTGATATTTCAGCTACATGGACTCAGGAGCACTCACACCGAGCAGCCCCAATCCATTGGCGACAACACCGGCCACACAGCCGAGCAGCATGAGTCGAGCAGCGGCGATATCTGCCTCTGCGGAGAGTACATGACAATTGGTATAGTATCTGTGGAGCGTTGATGCAAGCTCCTGCAAATACATGCTGATCAGATGCGGAGACTGGGCACGGGCCGCGGCTTCCACATAATCAGGATACTGATCGAGAAGCTTGAGCAGTTGCATATCATACTCTGTATCCAACAAGGCGAGTGATGCCGGAGAGATAGTAGCCGCTTCAACGCCAGCTTCATCCGCTTTTTTCTTGAGCGAACAGATACGGGCGTGGGCGTACTGCACATAGTACACCGGGTTGTCCATGGACTTCTGCTTCACCAATTCCAGGTCGAAATCGAGCTTGGAATCAGACTTGCGGGAAAGGAACATGAACCGGGAGGCATCGGCCCCGACTTCGTCCACAACGTCCTTGAGGGTCTCGAACTGACCGGCACGGGTGGACATGGCAATGGGCTCGCCATCCCGCAGCAGGTTGACGAGGTTGACCAGAATGACGTGCAGGCCATCCTTTTTGCCAAGGGCTTCACAGGCAGCCATCATGCGGGGAATATAACCGTGATGGTCGGCACCCCAGATGTCGACCACGAGATCGAACCCACGCTTGAACTTGTTGTCGTGGTAGGCGATGTCAGAAGCGAAATAGGTGGTATCGCCATTTGATTTGCGCAGGACACGGTCCTTGTCATCACCCAACTCGGTGGACTTGAACCAGTACGCGCCGTCTGCCTCGTATCCCATGCCGGAAGCGGTCAGGTCGGCAAAGGTTTCATCGACCTTGCCGTCGGTGACCAGCGACTTTTCCGAGAACCAGACATCGTGGCGAACACCGAAGGCAGCCAAATCTTCCTTGATGCCCTCAAGGATGACGTCCTTGCCGTAATCCTTGCACAGCTCGGTGGCCTCGGCTTCGTCAAGCTCCAACAGGTCGGGCTGGCGCTTGAGCATTTCCGCGGCGATATCCTTGATGTATTCACCCTTGTAGAAATCTTCCGGCTCGGCCACATCCTGTCCGCCCAACTGCTTGGCGCGGTAGAGGATGGAACCGCCGAGAATGAGCATCTGGCGTCCGGCATCGTTAATGTAATATTCCGCCTCGACGTCGTATCCGGCTTTTTCCAGAATACGGGTCAGGGAATCGCCAAGGGCTGCACCACGTCCGTGGCCGATATGAAGCGGACCGGTCGGGTTGGCGGAGACATACTCCACCTGAACGCGGGTGCCGTTACCCATGGAGGAATCACCGTAGGTTTCTCCGGCCTCTTTGATGACACCCACAGTCTCGTGCCAGAAGGCCTGACTGAAGGTAAAGTTGAGGAAACCGGGTCCGGCGATATCGATTTTTTCGATGTGTGCATCCCCTTCAAGGGCTGCGGCAATATCTTCGGCAATGGCACGCGGGGCTTTTTTCGCCTGCTTGGCAAGCATCATGGCCACGTTGACGGACATGTCGCCGAATTGTTTATCTTTGGGCGGCTCGATCACAGCCTTTTCAGGCCATTCCCAGCCCTTGTCGGCCAGAACCGCTTTCAATGCGTTTTCAAGATGTATTTTCGCTCTCATGCGTTGGTATCTCCTTACTCAAAACTCGTCCTGCGGGCACTAGCACGTTTGCCCCGGCAATCCAAGCAGTGAAAAATGTGTCATCCGGCTCCGGGCCTGCCTTCCCGACTATTGGGACCGGCAGAAACCTCACCGTTTCATGTACCTGAAATCAGCGCTGAACTCCATCCACAAGCGCCTGGAACACGTCCGGGATCGTCAGCGTCGTCGTATCGATGGTCACCGCGTCGTCTGCGGCCTTGAGCGGAGCCACCGCCCTGTTGCGGTCCTGATCGTCACGTTTGGCGATCTGCTCCTTGAGCAACTCGAGGTCCGCATCCTTTCCCATCTCCTGCAACTGGCGATATCGTCGTCGGGCTCGCTCTTCCACGGTGGCGTCGAGGAAGAACTTGTGGGTGGCGTCAGGGAAAATGACCGTCCCCATGTCGCGTCCTTCGGCAACAAGGGAAAACCGTTCGCCAAGGGATTGCTGGGCCGTCTTGAGAAACGACCGGATCACCGGCAGCGTGGCTACATTCGAAGCCCACATGCCGACCTCCTCGGTGCGGATTTCAGCACCGATAGGGACACCGTTCAAGGCGAGAACAGAATCTTCGCCCACCCCGGACAGGGAAAAATCAAATGAAGCCAACGCCTCGTCCAATCGCGCTTCGTCCCACTCCCAGGATCCCTCACCCAGCTTCCAGGCAATGGCCCGGAACATGGCTCCGGTATCCAGATAGGGAATAGCGAGTTCACGGGCCAACTGCTTGGCCATGGTGGATTTGCCGACGCCGGCCGGACCATCAATGGTGACGATACGCTTAGCCATTCAGAATGTCTCCCAGCGTGCGAATGAACTGTTTGTTCTCTGCATCGGTGCCAACGTTGACCCGTATGTTCTTGCCAAGGCCGAAGCTGGCAAGGGGACGAACGATGATGCCTTTCCTGAGCAGCGCCTTGAACACGGACTGGGCCGGTTTGGTCGGCTCGAACATCACGAAGTTGGCCTGACTGGGCCACACCTTGCAACCGAGTTTACGCAACTCTTCGGTGAAATATTCACGCCCCCGCATGACCACGGACAGCGTTTCGTTGTAAAAGGTGTCATCCTCAAGGGCGGCAATGGCGGCATCTTCGGCCAGCAGATTGACCGTGAACGGAATGCGGGCATTCTTCAGCAGTGCGGCAAGTGGTTGCGGCAGGATGCCGTAGCCTACACGCAGACCGGCCAGACCGTACGCCTTGGAAAAAGTGCGAAGGACAACCAGATTGTCGAACTTGTCGTACGCCTGCACCGGGGTATAGGACTCCGGCGGCCAAACAAAATCGATGTAGGCTTCGTCCACCACCAGCAGACAGTCCTTGGGCAACACACCCGCCAGGACCGAAATATCTTCAATGCCTGCGGCAAGACCGGTCGGGTTGTCCGGGCTGGTGACGATAACCATGGCAGTGTCCTCGTCCGCGGCCTCGGCCAGCTTGTCCAGGGGCAATTCGTAATCTTCGCCGCGCTTGACCTCGCGATACTCCACCCCGGCCAGCTTGGCACACATGCGATACATGGAGAAGGAATTCTCGTAGCAGATCACATTGGATTTCCCGGGTCGGGCCTTCATGCGAAAGAGCATGTCGATGATTTCGTCGGAGCCGTTTCCAACGAGAATGGATTCCTTGGGCACACCCACATGACGACTGATGGCTTCAGTCAACCGGGGGGAATGGTTTTCAGGATACCGGAAAACTTTGGCCGCATTGCGATCAAGAGTCTTTTGCACAATGGGCGACACGCCAAGCGGATTCTCATTGCTGGCGAGCTTGATGACGGTATCAAGTCCATACTGGGCCTGAATCTGTTCGATGGTCAGACCCGGCTTGTACGGATCGAACTCCATTATCTCCGGGCGGACGGTGAATTCTCTCATATGTTCCATTCCTGTTGGTACAGTGAGGGCCTAAGGTATCGAAGAAAACCGATACAACATGAAAAAGGACGGCCGAAGCCGTCCTTTGTATAAACTTTATCCACGCCCGTAAAGAGGCATAATACTACTCTGGACGCACGGTAAGCACAGGCACGGAGGACGACTTGACCACCTTCTCGGCAACAGAACCGAACAGGATGCGATCGATGCCCTTTCGTCCATGGGTTCCCATGACGATCATGTCGGCCTTTTCCGCTTCGGCAATGGACAGGATTTCCTCGGCGGGATAGCCGGTCACAACCTTGCCCTGCACGTTCAGATCCTTGAAATTGTCCTTCACAAACTCGTTCATGGTATCCTCTGCGCCGGTGACGATTTCGCCAACAAAGCTTTCGATGGAGCTGGGCGGGACATGGAAGCCCACATACTGGCTGAGAGAAGGCGCGACATAGAGAACAACGATTTGTGCATTGACGCAGCCACCAATCATGCTGGCATACTCCGCCACCTTGGGGCTATAGTCCGAAAAATCCACCGCACAAATAATCTTCTTGATATCTGCCATATTCGTCCTCCTTGTTTCGCTGATGCAACACCATTTCACGATGAACGGCACCTGCATCCTGTATTACTATATCTATTACTATTATCTGCCAGAGGCAGAGACCATAGACAACTATTTTCTTCTGCTTTACCATGAAATGGTCCCCTGAAAAGGGAAAACAGGAGAAACGGCATTTTTTGCCGAGCCATCTTGTAAAATTAGTAAGTATTTTCAACAAATTGTCAAGGCGGCCTATTTGGCAAGCTCTTTGCAAAGTATAGACAAACCACAGGATAGGAGTGTGAACCATGAAGATCCGTCCTGATCAGATCGAGGGCGTTCAACCGGAGCAAACGCAACGGAAGAACAAGGCACAAGAGCCGGGGCAAGCCTTCGGGGATCTTCTCAATCAGGAAATAGCCAAGGGCAATGCTCCCATGGCTCCGGTCGGCGTCGCGCCGCCCCTGATAGTGAATCCCCTGATCGCAGCCGAGGCAGCGACGGCAACCAATGCGAATGCCGTTGACTCCGCCGTGGCCGGACAAGTGGAATCCGTTCTGGACAAGTGGGACAACTATGCAGCGAGCCTTGCCGGCTCCGAATCCGGACTCAAGTCCGCATACGGCACCCTTGATGAAATCGCCAACGAAGTGGCAGCCATCAAGGAAAGCCAGCCAAACCTTGACCCGGGGCTGAAGTCCATTGTCGATGAACTGGAAACGCTCACCGCAACCGAACAGTTCAAGTTCAATCGCGGCGATTACGTCTAGCCCGACCGGTTACACCTGTTTTTACGCCCGGATCGCCATGCGCGGTCCGGGCGTGCCCTTTTGAGCAATTTATAATCGGTTTACAGCGTTGTTAATTCCCCTCGCAGTCAACCATCCCACCATTTCAACCGCATATTTCACCACGATTTCAGGTCTTTTCAACTCACAGGAAACCCCGGCGTCCCAAAGGTTCCCACCTGAAATCCAACACTTGCATCCGAACAAAATTCACGATAGGAAAGCGGTTCCCCTCTGCAAGGAGGGAGACCATATTATTTTATAAGGAAGACGGTAAGACGTATGATCAAGATCCGTAAAGACGACAGGCGTGGTCCCTCCGGTGACCACCGACGCAGCAACAGTGATGGGCCGCGTCGATTCGAAAAGACCGGCAACTACCGACGCCAGGACAACCGTTCCGGCAGAGACAACCGTAGTGGCAGTGACTACCGTGGCGGCAGAGATAACCGCGGTGGCAGCGACAACGACATCGATAAATCCGAAGTTGTCTCCAATCACCGATACAACGATATTTCCGACATCGACCGACAGGTTCTCAGCCTGCTGGAAAAGCGTGCATTCCTTATCCGCAAGGAAGGAGCATGGCGCAAGTCCCGCCAGAAGTCTCTGGTAGACCCCAAGCTGGAGAAACTGCTCCGCGCCTCCTTTGACAAACAGGCCGGCGAACTCGGGCTGGACGCCAAGCTGACCAAGCAGCTGTTCACCCTGCTCAACCAGTTCTCCCTTGCCGATATCCGCAAGAAATTCACCGGCGACGCCTACAAGCTGGCCCCGCGTGTGGAGCCGATCCAGGCTTCCATCTCCGGCCCGCGCTCGTTTCGCTACACCCGGATGATGCTGGCCATGGCCGCCAGCGCCGGAGCTGAGACCCGTCTGGCTCCTGTGACCATGAACGCCCCGAACAAAGACCTCGCAAAAGCCCTGAAGCAGGCCGGCGCTCCCATCTCCTGGGACGACGACTTCATTCGCAACGAGGGCGGCAAGACCCTTGCTTTCGAAAACAACATGATTTTCGTGGGCGAAGACAATTTCAACTTCTACATGCTGCTTGGCTTTGCCCTGGCACATGCCGGACGATGCAAATTCACCGGCAAGCCCGCGCTCCAGCTCATGGATATCTCCAGCCTGAACAAGATTCTGCCCAAGCTTGGCGCCCGACTGGTTCCCATGAACCCCAACAACCCCGGCCTTCCTGCACGATTGGAATGCGGCGGTCCCATGGACGAGGCTATCACCCTGCCCGGCGGCATGGATCCCGACTTCGCAGCCGGACTGACTATGGCCGCATGGACCTATCCCGGCGGCCTGACCATCAAAGGCCTGAACTCCGCTGCCCGTGAGCGCGTGGCCGAAGTGGTGGACGTGCTGACTGCCTGCGGCATCAAGGCAGAGTTGAAAAAAGACTCTGTTACCGTTTCCGACGGCGTTCCGACCATCGACACCAATCCGGTGCTCCCGCTGTCCGTACCGCTGTGCTCCATGCTCATGGCCCTGCCCATCATGGCTGGTGGTTCCATCAACATCGAAGGCAACTGGCCCAAGAGCGAAATGGGTGACCGCGTCCTCGAAGAGCTCAAGGCACTTGGTTTGCGCATCGATATCGCCACAGAGAACGTCATTGCGACCATGGAAGGCGAGCTGCCGAAATCAGCAACTCTGACACTGGGCGACAATGAAGCACTGCGCCCGTTGACCATGGCCCTTGCCATGAAGCTCGAAAAAGCCACGATCAAAGGTACGTCCGACGAAACCATGATTGAACTTCTGGACCGCATGAGCGTTGCCTATGAAGAGTCCGAAGAAGGCATCGTCATCCTTTCCGGCGAACGCAGCTGGTCCGACACCTGGTACAGCCCGGCCCCGATCTGGTCCATGGGTTGTGCTTTGACAGCCTACGCCGTACCTGGCATCAAGCTGGAGAACCACGGTGAAGTAACCGCCACCTGGCCGGAATTCTGGAACTTCTACAACTCCCTGCCCACCGGAAAGATGAAACCGAAACCGGTACAAGAGAAAAAAGATGACACACGCAGAAGAATCAAAGTCCGTTAATCCCGAACAGCCGGAAGAAACTCGGCTGAGCGACGATATCCCCACCCTCGAAGCCGAGGTGGCCGAGATGACCCTCCACCGTGAAAAGGTCATGCAGGCAATCCGCGACCTCCGGGACGCAGAAGACCCTGCCAACAAGATCTTCCACCACGAGGAAATATTCCAGATGCAGCAGGAAAAACTGCGCCTGGACGTGGACATCAAGTTTCGCACCAACAAGATCAACCGGATCAATCTCGGCATGGACGAGAGCCAGGTCAGCGATGGTGTGAAGAGCGGATTCCTGTTTTAGCATAGTATTGGACAGTCGGATGGAGATGATCCATCCGGCTGTTCTTTATATATGGTTTCCTGCTTCAACCGCCTCAATCAATTGACTCGGCACACGAAGAAACAGGGCCAGCTGAAACAAAACGTAACATGTGACTATTTCATTTCACCCCGCAAACACACGCCCCAACGGTACGAGAGAGCCGCACGGGCGAACCTGCAAAGGACTTGCGGAGACATGAGAGTACCCCGATAACCACTAAGCAGGAGCAGATTGATGGGAAAATCCATAACCCACAAGATCATTGAGCAGCACCTCGTCAGCGGCGAGATGGTGCCCGGCACGGAGGTTGGCCTCCGCATCGACCAGACACTCACCCAGGATGCCACCGGCACCATGGCATGGCTGCAGTTCGAGGCCATCGGCATCGGTGAAGTGCGGACCGACATTTCCGTATCCTACGTCGACCACAACACCTTGCAGATGGGCTTCCGCAATCCGGACGATCATCGCTACCTGCGCACCGTGGCTGCCAAATCCGGCGCCGTCTTTTCCCCGGCAGGCACCGGTATCTGTCACCAGTTGCATCTGGAAAATTTCGCCAAGCCCGGCGCGACCCTCATCGGCTCCGATTCCCACACCCCCACCGCGGGCGGCATCGGCTCCATGGCCATGGGAGCGGGCGGCCTGTCCGTAGCTCTGGCAATGGCCGGTGAAGCATACTTCATTCCCATGCCCAAGGTCGTCAAAGTCCACCTGACCGGCGAGCTCACCGGCTGGGCTGCTGGCAAGGACGTCATCCTTGAACTGCTGCGTCGCCTGACCGTGAAGGGCGGAGTCGGCAAGGTATTTGAGTACGGCGGCCCTGGCGTGGAGTCCCTGTCCGTGCCCGACCGCGCCACCATCACCAACATGGGTGCTGAACTTGGCGCTACCACCTCCATCTTCCCGTCCGATGCCAAGACAAAGGACTTCCTTGAGAAGATGGGTCGCGGCAACGACTGGATCGAACTGGTGGCTGACGAAGACGCCGTGTTCGACGAGGTCATCGAGATCAACCTGAGCGAACTGGAGCCCATGGTTGCCCAGCCGCACATGCCCGACCTCGTGTGCAAGGTCAAAGACCTGGCCGGCAAGAAGATCGACCAGTGCGCCATCGGTTCCTGCACCAACTCTTCCTATTCCGATCTCAAGAATACGGCCCAGATCCTGTCCGGCAAGCAGACGCCGCCCGAAGTGGACCTGCTCATCTCCCCCGGCTCCAAGCAGGTGGTGAAGATGCTGGCCCGAGAAGGGCTGATCGAACCGCTGCTCGATGCGGGCGCACGCGTCCTGGAATGTTCCTGCGGCCCGTGCATCGGCATGGGTGGTTCTCCGACTTCTGCCGGTGTGTCTGTACGAACCTTCAACCGCAACTTCGAGGGACGCTCCGGCACCCTTGACGGGCAGGTCTATCTGGCTTCTGCGCAGACAGCGGCCCGCCTTGCACTCGAAGGCGAGTTCACTGATCCCGCCACCTGGGGTCCTGCGCCCGAGCGTGTGGAACTGCCCAAGGATGTGCCTTCCATCCGCGACCTGTTCGTCTTCCCGCCCGAAGACAAGAGTGTGGTGGAGATTCTGCGAGGCCCCAACATCGTGGCCCTCGAAGATTTCGACGAACTGCCCCAAACCGTGGAGGCCAAGGTACTGCTCAAGGTCGAGGACAACATCACCACCGACCACATCCTGCCTGCCGGTGCCGAAATCACGGCTCTGCGCTCGAATATCCCGGCCATCAGCCAGTACATTTTCAGCCGCGTGGACGCCGAATTCGTCAACCGGATGAAGGAACACGGCACGGGCGTGATTCTCGGCGGCGAAAACTACGGCCAGGGCTCCAGTCGCGAACATGCGGCTCTCGGCCCTCGTCATCTGGGCGTCAAGGCCGTAATCGTCAAGTCGCTGGCTCGCATTCACCGGGCAAATCTTGTCAACTTCGGCATCCTACCCTTGCTTCTTGTCGATCCTTCTGATTATGACAAATTGTCGGAAGGTGACGATCTCGTCATTCCTGCGGGTGCAATAACTCCCGGTGGCACTATCGATATCACCACCGCTTCCGGCAAGACTGTCGCGGTCACAAATGATTTGACCAAAAAGGAACTGGAGATTATCCAGTCAGGTGGTCTGCTCAATGCAGTCCGCAACAACCAATCGTAACGGATGAAATACATCGCCACCTCCCATTGGTGGGAGGTGGCGTAAAAAGCATTTGTTGGAGACACAATGTTAGACATCATGCGTGAGAACGCTTCGGGGTGGATCGTCAAGATCCTCTTTGCCATTATCATCATCGTTTTCGTCTTCGCCTTCGGTATGAGCGGGCTGGACACCAGCAATGATCCCGTGCTGGCTACTGTCAATGACCGGATCATCACCCGCGCCGAGTTTGAAGACGCTTTCCAGCGCGCCGCAGAAGGATTGCGCAAGGCCAATCCGAACGTTACTTCCGCTCAGTTGCAGGACCCACAGTTCAAGCAGCTTGTTCTCAATGAACTGATCAACTCCCGACTGCTGCTGGAGGAAGCCGAGCGACTCGGCATCTCAGCATCCGACGAAGAAGTATTTGCCGCCATCACCCGCCAATCCATCTTCTGGAATGCCGAAGACAAGTTTGACCGGAATATCTACCAGGCTGCCCTGCGCTCCATCCGCATGACCCCGGCCCAGTTCGAAGCGAACTTCCGCAACGAATATATCGCCGGGAAAGTCAAGGATATGGTCCGCTCCACCGGCAACGCCACTGAAGAGCAGACCCGTGAGCTTTACAACTGGGTTGGCGAAGAAGTGACCATCGATTACATCGAGACTTCCCCGCGCCAGTTCGTTGATGCCATTAACGTGACCGACGAAGAGATTCGCCAGTTCTACACCGAGAACGAATCCCGCTTCATGGTTCCCGAACAGGCCAGCATCCGCTACCTGACCTTCACTCCCAAGGCTCTGGCAACCTACCAGGAAGTGACCGACGAAGAGATCAAGGCATACTATGATGCCAACGCCGACAACCTCGTTCAGCGAGAAGAGGTCAACGCCCGCCACATCCTGGTCATGACCAAGGACTCCGACACCGAGTCCGTCCAGAAGGAAGCGCGCAACAAGATCGACCGCATTTACAAAAAAGCCAAGGCCGGTGAAGACTTCGCCGAATTGGCAAAGACCTACTCCGAAGGCCCGTCCGCTTCCAATGGCGGCGCACTGGGCTGGTTCGGACGCGGCGCCATGGTGCCGGAATTTGAAGAAGCCGCCTTTGCCACTCCCAAGGGAGAGGTATCCGAGCCGATCAAGACGCAGTTCGGCTGGCACATCATCTACGTAGATGATCGCAAGGACCCCGAGAGCAAGTCTCTTGAAGACGTCAAGGACCAGATCGCTCAGGCCATTGCCGAAGAAAAGGCTGCTGAAGTCATCTCTGACATGCTTGACCAGTCCATGGACCGTCTTGTGTCCGGCATGGACCTCGAAGCCATTGCCGACGAACTCGGTCTGCTGGCCGTCACTTCCCGTCCCATGCCCGAATCCTCGCTGCCGCAGGCATTCGGCATGACCCCGGAAGCTGCTCAGGTCATCATGGCCATTCCGGCCGGTGAAGCCCACCAGACCCCGCTTGCCATCGACGGCGGCTACATGCTGCTCGAAAAGGTCGAGGACATCCCTGCCGCTCCCATGGAGTTGGATCAGGTGAAGCAGGTCATCATCAACGCCATCACCACCGAGAAAGCCACGGAAAAGGCCAAAGCTGCTGCTGACGAGATTCTCGCCAAGCTCTCCTCACCCGAAGGAGCCAAGGAGCTGGCTGATCGTATCAAGACCTCTGAGCAGTTCTCCCGTCAGGGCGTTGTTCCCGGCCTGGGACGCAACGTGAAGCTCGCCAAGGCTGTCTTTGACTCCGACGGTACCACGTGGCTGTCCGAATCCTACGTCATGCCTTCCGGCTCGATTATCGTTGCCAAGCTGCATGAACGTATCGCTGCCCCTGAAGAAATGTGGGAACAGCAGAAGGACACCTGGATCGAACAGGCAAGCCGCAACTACCAGACCGAAGCGCTGACCGCATTCATGACGGACCTCCGCAAGGAAGCGAACATCGTGATTGCCCGTCCCGACCTGCTGAACTAGCCAGCAGCGACACAGCACATCAAGGCCGGTTCCGCTCATGCGGGACCGGCCTTTTCTATTGATTTGTCACCATTCGTCACTGACGTAAAACGAGAGAGGAATGGCGTCCCTCCCAACGCGCAACGGTAGGGTCAAAACGCTATTCCAGCGGCATAATCCAACGTATCTATGGATCTTAGTTAACCGGGCAAGACTAAAAGAGCGAACACCGGAATTGGCACCCGCTTCCATATCAAAACAAGCACACTGAAAAGGGAAGCCATGTGCGGCTGAGTACGAAGGAATTATCGAGGCAGGGAAACCGTCACACAGGTATGTCCGGGTTCACAGGTGTCCACCATGATATCGCCGCCGTGTGTCCGGGCGATTTGGCGTGCGGAATATGTTCCGATACCGGACCCGCTGCTGTTGTCGGACGAGACATATTTTTCAAAGAAATTTTCACGAACTCCCGGCGGCACCTCGCCCTTGTTCCGAATAACGATGACCACATCCGGCGTCCGCGTCAGTGTGACGGTGACAGAGCAGCCTTCCGGTGATGCCTGGAACGCGTTGAGCAACAGGTTGGAGAGCATGGAGCGAAGCAGCGGTTCTTCGGCAAACACCCTAAATTCATTGGTGAAGGTCTGATCAAGGACTTCGACACCAAGGCTGATCCCTTTTTCATGGATGATGGCTCGGGACTCCTTGCGAATGCAATCAATGACCTTAAGCACATCGACGCTCGTTTTTCTCAGCTCATAGGTCCCTGATTCCATCTTGAAGAGATCCAGTGATCGATTGATCAGATCAAGCATGGTCTCACCAGCAGTCTCAATGGTGCTCAGCATTTCATACTGTGTACCGCTCAGCCCGCCCAGGCGACGTATCTCTTCGGGAAGACCTACTACGGCCCCCAACGGCGTCTTGAGATCATGCCGAGCGATGCGCTCCACATCATCACGCAAGGCATCGGCTCGCTTGCGGTCGGAGATATCACGCCCCACCCCTTGAAGGCCGATCAATTCCCGATCATCATTGAGCATCAATCCGATCCGTGTTTCCAGCCACACAGTGGAATCATCAGCACACAAGAATTCAAGATCAAGAATGGTGGAGGGTGGATTACCTTCATCTGCGATATGAAAAAGCAGTCGCTTCACGGACTCCTCGAACTCGCGCAAAGACTGGGGAGTCAGGAACTCGCCAATGGGTCGGCTGAGGACCTCATGGCGTTTGAAACCGCGAAGGGACTCATCGGACGGACTGATATACGTGAATCGCCTTCCCGCATCCAACCCCCAGATGATGTCGGTGATATTTTCCGCAAGCATGCGGTATTGCCGTTCACTCTGCCTGAGGGCTTCCTCTGTAATCTTTCGATCCGTGATGTCCGTCCCGACACACAACAGTTCCATGACAACGTCGTCACGCCCAAGAACCGGCTCAGTTGCCCATGACACCCAGACCATTTCACCGTTTTTTCGCTTGTGAAGGTACTCGTTGAAAACCGTCCCTTTCTCGGTATGAATAAGACGGTTGATGATACGCTTCATGGGCTTGCCATCCAGACTCTTGGCCGGAATCAGCGACCCGACAAGCTCCTTCCCGACAAGTTCTCCCGGCTCATATCCGAAAAAGGACTCCGTATACTCATTGCAAAACGTAATGACGCCATTGACATCGACGCGCAGAATGATGGATTTGGCATTTTGGACAAGGTAGCGGTATTTTTCGCGTTCCTTGATACCGTTCAACAGAAAATACACGGTGGCAAGAAGTAGTCCCGTGATCGCCAGGACCACAGCTCCGCCCCCGTATATCAAGTGGTTTTGATACGGAGAAGGCGGCCAGCCCCCCTTGGGAACCGCCCCCATCTGCCAGTAACCTCCGGGGATGGAAATATTCATGGTCACCGGCGACATCTCAAAGACTTTCTCCGCCCCCACCAGCATTTCTCCGGCTCCGGAACCGTCACTTATGGAGCGCAGTGCCATTTCCAGTGTCGGCTTATGACTTATCAGCCCTGCTTCACGGTAGATGGTCTGTGCATCGATGAAAACAACCACACTACCCCAGTAGCGACTGGTGGTCAGGGTGGTCGGGTCCGGCAGATAGACAGGGGTCATGATGGCGACAACATCCCGCCCTTCCAAAGGAAACTGCCGAGAGACCTGACGCACTCGGGCGTGGAGCATTTTTCTGGTGAGATTTTGCAACGGGACAGGGAAGTCACTCAAGAGACTCTTCGAGAGGACCACTTCCTCGATATCCCTAGGAAAGGCATGCGTGACGATATTGTTTTTCGCCAGCAAAATGGCGCGCACGCCACTCATGTTGCCCAACAGGGATCGAACAAGGGCCTGGAAGGTCTCCTGCTCGACCTCGGGATTGAGCATGACAAACGCCTTGAAAGCGCCACCTAATTGCAATCGCGTGGCAACCGCTTCTTCCAGATGCCCCTGGACAACCGACATTTTGTAAAAGACTTCAAGACGTGAAGCCTGCATATGGCGCTCGTTTTCCGCGTGCAACTCAATAAAGAGAGCAACGGCAAGGGCAAAGCCGACAATGAGCGGAATGAGATATGCGGTACGTCGCGTCATATTTTGCATTCATTGGTTTTTAAAAGGGTTATCTCGCAACACCTTAGCAGAAGGTGCCACGAAATCAACCAATCAAATGCAAAAACAGGAGCAACTATCCTGAAGCGCCGGCAACAGCAGCGACACCCTCCACAGGGCAGGGCGCTGCGATTCCGGCAAGAGTCGCATGGGGCTGAAAAAGGGACGACTTGTCTTTCCGGCGCCTGTTTCTGGAGCGCATCTCGCGAACAACACGCAGATTGCGAGACCCGATGGGATCAAATGAAACAGCAGAAGACCCTTTGGGATCGGACAGAAACTCGAACACCAGATTACGTGAAAGATTGACCATTTCATCAAGGTCGCTGGTCTTCTGGGGCCATGGAAGCAGATTATCCACAAATCGCAGGGAATTTCCCCACTCCTTGGACCCGGTCACGCGCAGGCTTCCCTTGACGATCTGCTTCTTGAGCAGAAAGGGCAGCTTTCTTCGCTCCATGGCGGAAAGCAGTGTGTTGTCGGTATCCCGGTTAGGATGCTTGAACAGTCGCAGCGCCAGCTCGCGTTCCTCTTCAAAACGAGAATCGGCACGGGCCTCGACATACACATGCGAGATTTTACCACCGGAAGACATCCGCCACAGGGCATTGGGAACATAGTAATTATGCGCCACCACATCGGCAGCGAGGTGGGAAAGGTATCCGTAGGCGTAGGCTGTCACACGCGGATCTTTGGCCGACTGAAGCAGCTTGAAACCGGTCACCCAGTTGTGGCTGTGGCCCGGTCGGAATGTCGTTCCCTTGCCAATAAAAATATCCGCGGAAAGACATCCGTATAGAAAGGCGTTTTTATGACACGCCAGAAGACCGCCCACCAGTGGCGGAAGGCACCCCAGGTTGCCGAGCACGGAATTGCCAAGGGCAAGATGGACTCCCGGCCCCCAGGCGTACGCCGCTTCAGGCGCAAAAACTGCCACTGCCAGTATGAAAATGGTCAGGATACTTCTCATGTATTATTTCTCTCTCCAGAGGCAGAGAAAGTAAGGTCCACACCACAAAAGTCAATGAGAATCTACGTTGTTTTCCCGCTTGCGCACGCCGATTTTCCACGGCTGACAACAGTTTTTCAGATTTACCGGGATGTTGCCAGCTTGAGAACCTGACTAACAAAGTCGCCTTTTCCTTGGGTGTAGGCGATTCGATCATCGGGATACCGTCGGCACAGGTCCCGCTTGAGTTCCAGATAGCGGGCAGCCCATTCAGGATGAGCAAGCAGGTAGTCCCGAAAGACCAGCCCTTCCCATACAAAGGAATCCGCCTCCACCATATGCAGATGATGCGTCCGGCGGCCCTGCCTGTCCCGCTTGATGAACCACGCATAGTGCGGCGGCCCGTCGTTTTCGCCCAATGGCCGCCAGAAGAAGTCATAGCCTTGTGCTTCAAGGACAGGCGGCACGGTCTGACGGGTCTCTTCCAGGTTGCGAACCTCGATGAGCATATCCACAATGGGTTTGGCGGTCATGCCCGGGATGGAGGTGCTGCCATAGTGCTCAACGCGCCGGATCAGCCCATCTGGGAACAGACTCAGCAGATGTTCTTTTTCCGCCTTGAACATCGCAGGCCATGCGGGATTATATTCGACGAGTTCCACGTGATCGCGAAGGACGCGCTGAATCTTTTCTTCCAGCGTTTCGCCCATGGTCACTCTTCCATGCCTCCGGATTCGACCTCTTCGATGAACGCTTCCACAATGTCCGGATCAAGGGCGTTTCCGGCCAGCTCGCACAGGATGCCGAACGCCTCCTGCGGGGTGCGCCCACGCTGATAGGGACGATTGGTCGTCATGGCATCGAAACAGTCGGCAACGGCAAGAATACGCGCCCCGAGCGGGATGTTTTCGCCGGACAACCCACGAGGATACCCCCGCCCATCAATGCGCTCATGATGGCCGTAAACAAAATCCACTGCCGGACCAAGAAAATCGAGATTGCGCAGGATGTCATAGCCCCACTGGGGGTGTGACCGGATTTCGAGCAGCAGATCGGCATTGTCGGCCGTACCGTCGCTGGAAAAGACCTGATCACTGAAACCGATCTTGCCGATATCATGCAGAATACCGGCAACACGAACCTGCTCCACCTTGAGGTCGTCCAGCCCGAGCCTGCGAGCCAGTCGTTCCGCATAGGCACCAACCCGTTCACCGTGCCCTTCGGTGTAGGCATCCCGTGCACCGAGCGCATCGGCAACAGCGGTCACGGTATTCAGCGTATTGTATTTGATCCGTTCATTAAGCTGCTCCAAATGCAGCTCTCTGGCTTCAATGCGGACCATCATCACCGAAACAGCTTCGGCCAGTTCCCGGACATCTTCCGGGTACTCCGGGCCGGTCAGTTCCATTATCTCATTGGAATAATTCCCCGCTGCCACATCCTTGATGGCGGCCAGCAGGCGCTCTTTACCTTTTTCCACTATGCCTACTTCCAGATATCCGCGTGTTCCCGGGTAAAATCACCAAAGGTACGAGCCGGGGAGCCGGTGATGTATTCCACGGCTTTGGTCACGTTTCCGGCCATGCCGAGTTTGACCACACGACTGAGGGACACCAGCATCCGAACGGTCCATTCAGGCACACCGGCCTGCACACACCCTTCCACATACTGATCCTCTTCGATGGGCGTATAGGTGACGCTGTGTCCTGCCACGTCGGTCAGGGTGGTGGCGACTTCGGCAAGAGACAGTCCTTCGGGACCGGTCAGGGCGTACATCTTGTTGCGATGCTCCCCGGCATCCTGGAACAGAGTCGCAGCGCACGCGCCCAGATCGCGGGCGTCGAGGTAACTGACCCGGGCGTCCTCTTCCGGCAGCATGATATTGCCGGACTGGATCATGGGTGCCAAAGCAGTCGAAAAATTCTGCATGAGGGAGTTGGGACGCAGCACCGTGAAGTCGATGCCGGAGTCTTCAACAAACTGATCGACCATGCCGTGCTCGCGGCCCAGCATCCAATGGGCATCTGATGAAGCAGCATAGCCGGAAGATCGTACGATATATGTAATCTCGGCTTCCTTGGCCGCTTCCACCGCCAGATGGCCCATGCGGGTCATGCCTTCAACGAGCGGCAAGACCAGAAACAGCTTGTCGCACCCCTCCATGCCAGCAACCATGGAAGACTGATCCGTGAAATCAACAACCCGGGCTTCCTGTCCATCCTTTCGGAACGCTTCCGCACGTTCCTCGCTGTGTACTCCAGCGACAACGTCCATCTGCGCACCAATGAGGGCATTCAGGACCGCACCACCTATTCTGCCATTGGCTCCGGCCACAAAAATCGTACTCATATGCCAGCCTCCGACCCGTCGAACCAACGGGAATGGTTAGTGTAATTTAAAGCACCGGTACGCTACACCAAACATTGGAGAAAAGCCAATCACCGGTTCGCGAAAGGATGCACTCGGATCAGGTCGCCAGTCGGACCGTGGCAGCTACCACTCGGCCTGCCCCAGCATGAAGATGCCGAAGGTGGCGAACAGATTGGGCAGGAACGTGATTACCAACCCTTTGGTGTCGTGATGATGGGTGGCGATAGCCACTTCCTTGACGATAGGCACATGCAGCTGATTGCAGAACCGCCGGAAATCCGTAATGGGAATAACCCGGATATTGGGCGTATTGTACCACTCGTAGGGCAATTCCTTGGACACGGGCGCGCGCCCCGTAAAGAACATCTGGAACCGGTTCTTGATGTGCGTGAAGTTGGGGAAGGAGACAATGCACCGCTTGCCCACACGCAACATCTCGCGGATGAGCTTCTCCGGCTCATAGACCTGTTGCAGCGTCTGGGACAGGATGACGTAATCAAAGACGTTGTCCGGGTAATCCTCGATCTCCTCGTAAATATCTCCGTGGATGACGGACAGTCCCTTGGCAATGGCCTCTCCGGCCGCCACTTCGTCTATCTCGATACCGGTACCAACGATCCGTTTCTCCTGACGCAGATGGTCGAGCAGGGAGCCGGACCGGCAGCCGAGATCAAGCACCTTGGATTCCGGTTCGATCCAGGAAGCAATGACTTGCAGATCAAAACGCATGGGAACCTCCGTTCATTTCCATTGCAGCACGCTCCAGAAATCCCCGCATCAGAGAGTTGAGCCGTTCGTTGGGAAGGAGGAAGGCATCATGCCCCCACGGCGCTTCTATCTCGCAAAAACTGACATCCAGCCCGTTCTTCTTCATGGCCTTGACCATCTCCTTGGACTGATAGGTCGGATACAGCCAGTCCGATGTGAACGACACGACCAGATACCGGCATTTGGAACGGGAAAAGGCGGCCATGAGCGAACCGTCGCCGTGTTCATTTTCCAGATTGAAATAATCAGCCGCCTTGGTCAGGTACAGAAACGAGTTGGCGTCGAAGCGCTCCACGAACTTATTCCCCTGATAGCGCAGATAGCTTTCCACCTGAAAATCCGCCTCGAAATCAAAGGACAGCTCGCCCCGGTCCTGCAACCGACGATCGAATTTGTGGCGCATGGATTCGTCGGAAAGATAGGTGATGTGCCCGACCATTCTGGCCACGGCCAGCCCATGCTCCGGGCGTCCTGTCTCGTAATAATCGCCGCTGTTCCAGGTGGGGTCGGCCATGATCGCCTGACGGGCCACCTCGTTGAAAGCAATGGCCTGAGCCGAATGTTTGGCCGTGGTCGCCAAGGGCATGGCAGCGCAGACGCGCTCGGGATACCGAACCGCCCACTCAAGCACCTGCATGCCGCCCACGGAACCACCGATCACGGCCAGCAGCTTATCAATGCCGAGATGATCAACCAGCCGTCGCTGGCAGCGAACCATATCGCCAATGGTCACCACCGGAAAATCCGCGCCGTAAGGACGCCCTGTTTCCGGGTTGGTGCTGGCTGGCCCGGTGGACCCCATGCACCCGCCGATCACATTGGAGCAGATGACAAAATATTTATCGGTGTCGATGGGCTTGCCCGGACCGACCATGATGTCCCACCATCCCGGTTTCGGGTCGTCTTCGGAGTAGACGCCCGCGGCATGGGAATCGCCGGTCAGGGCGTGACAGACCACGATGGCATTGGACTTGTCCGCGTTCAATTGGCCGTAGGTTTCATAGGCAAGGGTAACGGAGGACAAGGTCCGTCCACTCTCCAGCACCAGAGGCTCCTCTGTGCTGCCGAATGAAAACTCCCGGCGTTCCACCACTCCTATAGAGGAGTCGGTGTCGAGATTGTCGATGTATTCGCTCATGACTGGTGAAATAAGGCAGGTCCCGCCCCGGGTCAATGCTCCAGAGGCCAACATGTTCAATATACGTGCACATGCGTGATGCGCCGACTGAGTATCGTGGGTCGTTCCCCCGGCCTGTTATCTTCTCCCCGAGATGGTTTCGCCGCCGAAAACCTTCCACGCGAGCATCCCCCATGTCAGGTTGGAGACATTGGTATAGCCGTCTTCAACAAGCTTGTGCGCCACCGGCGGAGAACGATGACCGGACATGCACACGACCACCACCGGCTCGTTTGGGTCCGGAGCGATCCGTTTCACCTCTTCGATCGAGGCCGGGTAGGGAATATTGAATGCGCCGGGAATGTGGAAAGCCTCGTATTCGCTCGGTGTACGGACATCGACAATCGTGGGCAGGTTGCCATCTCGAACCTGCTCCTTGAGCGTCCACGGACTGCGCGGAGGCACATGTCCGCCGATCCACCACCCCACGTCCCAGAGGACGAACAGGCCGATTATCAGAACGAACATTCCCAATCCGCGCATGTGCTACTCCTTGCTGTTTTCCGGGGGGCCTTCTGTTATGGTTTGTTCCGGTGTTTCTAGATGTACGGCCAGGCTCGAATCCTGCTTGAGCAATACGTCCCGCTGGGGGAATGGAATGGCGATACCATGCTCATGGAACAGGTTCCACACATTAAGCAGTACACCACTGCGCACACTGGCCACGCCGCTCTCTGCATCAGCTATCCAGACGCGCAACTCCAGATCGACCGAGCTGTCGCCAAATCCCATCAGCCAGGCGACCGGAGCGGGATTGCGCAGCACGCGCGGCACATCCCTGGCAGCCTCCTTCATCAGCTCCAGGGCTTTGGGTACGTCCGATTCATACGCGACGCCAACCGGTATTTCGAGGCGCACGTTACTGTCGGAGAAAGTCCAGTTGACCACCTCGCCGGTGATCAGTAGTTCATTGGGGATGAGGTATTCCTTGCCGCTGCGGGTCAGGACCGAGGCGTACCGGGCATGCATGTTACCGACCACGCCGTAGACGCCGCTGACCTCGATGGTGTCCCCGGGCTTGATGGAATTATCCATGAGCAGGATGATACCGGCCACGTAGTTGGAAAAAATCGTCTTGAGCCCGAAACCGATACCCACACCAAGAGCACTGGAGAAGATGGCGAGGCTGGTCAGATCGATGCCGACACTGGACATGGCGAACAGGATCGCCGCCGTGAACAGCAGCATCTTGATGGCCTTGGCCAGCAGAACCTGAAGGGAACGTGTCAGCCCTTCAGTTTTTTCGATGCGGGCCACGGCAAACTGTGCGGCAACCGAAGCCGCCTGCAGAAACACGGCAGCCAGTGCCAGTCCCTTGATGATGCCCAGCGCATTGTAGGAGTTTTCGCCAATGGAAAAGCTGATTCCTTCGAGGAATCCCGTGATCGGCGTCAGCAGGCCGAAAATGGACAAGGCCGCCACGATCCATACGGTCAACTCCACCACCCGGGCCATGAAGCGATTGGGTATGAAGCTGGTCAGCAGCCGAATGATGATCCAGGCCACGGCCAGATCACTGGCTGCATTCAAGACCCATGGAACGTGCTCCAGCGACTCGAACACCGCCGCACATATCTGCAGCAACACGATGAATGCGAGCACATTGCCCACATCCACCACGGCACGCAGTACGGAGCGGAATATATCGCTGGTCTCCCGTCGATCGATGGCCTCGTACAAACGGCGCTCGAATCCGCGCCAGATGAGGGCGGTCAGAACAAAGGAAATACCCACGCACACCCACTGGGCAGCGGTGGTCATGGTCAGGACATTGGTGTGCAACCAGTCCAGCAGAAACTGCAATATCGATTGTACGGTTTGTTCCATGGAATCCTCGATTCTCTATTGGCTATCAAGAGACAAGGAACATATCAAGGAGCACGCCGAAAAAGAGACAGACGGCGATGACACCGTTCATGGTGAAGAAGGCGACATTGACACGGCTCATGTCATCCGCCTTGACCAGCAGGTGCTCGGCTACGAGAATGATTCCAACGGCCCCTGCCACCAGCATGTATACCCAGCCGAGACCGGCAGCCCAGCCAGCCAGCAGAAACAGCACCGCCGTAACCACATGGCTGAGGGTCGAGATGGCCAGCGCCGCGGGGATGCCCAGTCGCGCAGGGATGGACCACAGCCCGCGTTCGGCATCGAACTCGGCATCCTGGCTCGCGTAGAGCAGGTCGAATCCGGCCACCCACAGCGTCACGCCGCAGAAGAAGAGCGCCGCAGGCAGGGTCAGGGTCGGATCAACGCACAACCAGCCCGCCACCGGAGCCAGACCGAGCACCATGCCCAGCACAAAGTGACACCAGTAGGTAAATCGCTTGCAGTAACTGTAGAAGGCCGACAGGGCCAGCGCCAGCGGGGAGAGCATCAGGCACAGGGTATTCATCAATCCGCACATGATGACGAAGATGGCAGCCGCTCCCATGATGAACATCAGGGTGAACGAAGTGGACAGCTCGCCGGTGACCAGTGGCCGATCCCTGGTCCGGGGATTGTCCCGGTCGATATCCAGATCGGCATACCGGTTGAAGGCCATGGCAAAGGAGCGCACGGCAACCATGGCGATGGTCAGCACGATCATGTTGTACAACCCGGGCCAGCCTCCGGCAGCCAGGAATGCGCCGATATAGGCAAAAGGCAGGGCAAACACCGAGTGTTCGATCTTGATCATCCGACACACGGCAATGAAATCTTTCTTAAAAGCCATATCTGTCTCCATTTTTCGTCTCAACCCACGCCACAGGGCATGAATCGGTACAAGCGTAACACCGCATCGTCATTGAGGAAGGCTACAGGGTGTCATCCACCCCGACTTCCGTAAAATGCATTGAGAAAAGGACCATCGCAACACCGCGGGAGACTCCCCCGCGCACACTCGGCATCAGTATCGATTGACCATCAACGCCCCGGCGATCAGCAGTCCGACGCCGACCAGC